>Ga0334722_10000104_pt1 | contig 121450 bp, 100 predicted proteins | sample C3_bottom_MG_FD_207210 | JGI IMG/M metagenome (GOLD analysis project Ga0334722, IMG submission 207210) | Sediment microbial communities from Yellowstone Lake, YNP, Wyoming, USA - C3_bottom | ecosystem: Environmental > Aquatic > Freshwater > Lake > Sediment | place: USA: Wyoming | collected... | reverse complement strand
GGTCGAAGGGCAGCTGCACCAGCAGTTTCGCCACCGAACTGGCATGCGGATTGTGGCAGTTGGTGCATTGCGCGCCGGTAGTGACGGCCTTGTGCGGCACCGTCGCCTTGTCCATGGTCTTCTTGATGCCGTCATGGCAACTCGTGCACTGGACGCGCGTTTCGTTCAGCATCAGCTTGCGGTTCTTGGCGTTGTGTGGGTTGTGACAGTTGGTACAATCGGCGCGCGCTGGGGCATGGGTATGCGTGCGCTTCATCACGCCGGCGAATTCCTCATGGCATTCGAGACACAGGGCGGGGCCCTGCTTGACGACCGGACCCGGCTGCTTTGGATCCGCGCTCTGGTGGCAAATCTTGCAGTCGCCCGCTTCGTACGGCGCGTGGCTTGATACCGGCGCAGGGCTCGCCGGCAACGGCGCAAGCGTCCCCGGCGCGGCCTTGGTCGCCTGCACCTGAGCCCCGGTCGCGCCGGACTTGGATTGCGTCGTCTGCGCACACAGCGGTGCCGAAACCATCAATGCAAGCAGAACCGTGAAAGCACCGCGTATGGGCGTCATTGAAACTCCTGGAATCGAGCGCATATCGGAGAGGACGGACCGAGGCTATTTGTTATGGCAGGTCAGGCACAGGCGACTTCCGGCATTGGTCTTGCGCAGGAAAGGCTTGGTGTCCGGATTGTGCACATTGTGGCATGAGCCGCATTCGACCCAGCCACCGTAGAGCTTGACGTCGTTCTGGGACGTCCCTCCCCAGCCTCTGGCTGCATCGGCCGGTGTTTTGAACGCCGGATCCTGTGCTGCCGTCGGATAAGGCATCGATACCGGATGGTCATTGCTCAAATCCGTGCCCAGCACCAGAGTTCGCCGCTTGCCTGTGTAAAAGTCCGTGTGGCAGCGCTCGCAGTTTGGGACGCTGCTCGTATCCGGTTCGGGATGGCCTGGGGGTTTCACCAAATCGTGCTTGGTGTTCACCACGTTCCCGTGTACGACGGCGGTGGCGCTTACGCCGTCATGGCAGCTCATGCACAGACGCGTAATTCCGCCGGGTTGCGACACCGCGACATTCATCGTCGGGCTGCCGTAAAGCGCGAAGGTCTGCGTCGTCTCAGCGCGATTCCACAGCGGTGCACCTGGAATGGTGCTGTTGGTGTTCGCCGAGTGCGGGGTGTGACAGAACTCGCACACCTGAGATGTGGATGCGGTACTCAGGTCATGGCGCGAACCGATGACGCTGCCGCCAAACAGCGTTGGCGAAAACAGGAGCATGCCGATCACCGCGAGCAATTTTTTCATGTGGCGCGCCCGTCGTGCCGGATGACGCACTCGGCGGCAGCGTATCCGGCGGCAGGTTTATGATTTTTGGGCACTTGGTATTTGTATTTGGAGGACGTGCCATCCCTCAAAGCACGTTGCGTGCCAAACCGATTCGCGGGCTCTAAGCTGCGCTGGACGCGCCAATTGGAGGAATTCCCGTCTCATAGCGCATCACCGGAACAAATCCGACTGCATGTTCCGGATCGCCGTTCCCGGATACGGGAAATACGCTCTCAAGAAATGGAAATGTGCGGCCGTACTTTTGCGTCTCGACCATAGCAAAATGCATCCGCTGGCAAGGTTCTTGCATTGGGTGGACCGACTCCGTTGTATGGGGATTGCTTTGTACGCAAATGTATTCTCTGCGCCACTTCACCCGGTTCTGATCCAAGTCAATCCACTCGCCACGCGAGGTGTCACAATTTTTCCGATGAGCAAGCGCGCACAGGTGCATGTCCCGCTCGATGTCAAACTGGTAGCGAAAATCGCCTTGAGCGTGGCTTTCGCATCCGGCGTGAGCTTGCTGCTGGTGCTCCTCGCGCTCAGCGACGAGCGCGGATTGGGCTATGGGCAGATCATCGGCGCCTTTGGCTTCGCCAAGGAGAGTTTGGGGCCGGCCATGCTGGTCTCAGGACTAGGGATAGTCGGCATTGCCGGCATCAGCGCGTGGCTGTTTTCTCTTTACGCGAGTTTTCGCATTGCCGGCCCCTTGTACCGGATTTCACGCGATCTCGAACTGCAAATCGAGGGAGGTTCGATCGCACCTATGTCGATACGCCTTAGCGACGGCCTGCAGGGGGAATGGCAGGAGTTCGCAGCCAGCGTTGCAGCGCTGCGCATGCAGCAGGAACAACTGCGGCAGGCGCTGGCGACGGTCGAGAAAGCCTTGCAGGCAAGTACTGCGGGCACGATCGCAACTTCGCTGGCGCTGGCCCTCGCCGGGCTGAAAGAAGCAGAACGACGTGTCCGTTTTTAGATTGACCGTCGCCGTTTCTGGCGCCCTTATCCTGTGCGTAGCGGCGTCGCTCTATGCGGCCGTCGGTGTGCGCAACGCCCATCCAACCGGATCCGACTGCGGCGCCTGTCATATTGCAGGCAGTGACGTCGACCCTGCGCAAGCGTCGAAGCTGGTGGCATCCCAGGAAGTGCTGTGCGTCCGCTGCCACGAGCGCGCGTTGGAGCTCAGCCATCCCAGCGGTTTTGCGCCCACGCGCAGTCTGCCGGCGGAATATCCGCTCGATTGGAAAGGGGACCTGACCTGTAGCACCTGCCATCTGCCCCATGGCGCGGAACCGGGGCTGTTGCGCGGGAAGAAGCGCGCCAAAGGGTTTTGCCTGGCCTGCCACGACCAGGCATTTTTCGCCAGGATGAAGGACTCGGGCGCTTCGCTGGTGATTTCAGGGCACCTGGACATCGGCCGCGGGCGCAGTACCGTCGACATCGATGCACATTCCCTGCATTGCCTGGGCTGCCACGCTGGCAGTTACGCCGGTGGCGGGTCGGTCAGCGTGAGCCGCAACGGCATCTTACGTCACTCCAGCGGCTCGGCACCTCATCCTGTCGGGCGCAGCTATAATGACGCGAGCAGAAGGGGCGGCTTTCATCCGGAACACCAGTTGGCGCAAAAGAAAATCATGTTGTCCGACGGAAAAATAAGTTGCGTTTCTTGCCACGAGGCTTACAAGAAGGATCACGGTAGGTTGGTTGTGAGCCTGAACCGTTCGGCGCTGTGCCTAGGCTGCCACGCAAAATGACGGTGTCCGCTGCGAGCGCGCGCGCGCAACCCGCATACCGGCGTCAATTGCACTATGTGGACCGTTCCGTTCAACGATCGCTGATAGTCGCCATGGTGGTGCTGGAGGTGGCGCTGGTCGCGGCATCGACTTGGCTCGCGTACTGGCATCTGAACGACATGATCGAGGAGAGTCTGTATCGCGTGCATCTCGAAGAGAACGGTCTCACCTTGAAGCGCCTCATGGAAGAAGCACTTGCGGTGCTGGGCTTGTTCACGGTGGTCAATGTGATCGCACTGATGCTTGCGGCAGCCATCTGGAGCCGCCACGAAAATCATGTACTGCAGGATTTATCGAGACTTATCGCGAAGACGCGGGCGCTCGATTTTTCCAGCGATGCGCAATCCCGCCAACAACCTGGAGTACTCGCGCTTGCGGCGGCCTGGAGAGACCGGGAACGAGCTCGCTTCACCGCCATACGCGAGCAGGTGATGAAGCTGGAAATCGCTGGACCGAGCGAAGACGACCTGCAGCAGATGCGCAACACAGTGGAGAACTTGCACCGAATCTTGTCCTGAGCCCGCTCGGGCGCGATCAACATCCGTTGCGATTGCGCGGCGCCTTAATGCTCGCGGCCATGTCCGGAGAGCTTGCGAAGTCTGGTCGCGCTGTTGTATGGATCGTGTTTGCGCGCCTAGTTAATGCTTAGCTGATATCCATTCGTTACTCCACAATAATCGCGACCTTCACGTCCCTTGAGCACAGCGCCAGAGGCCGCCGGCGACAGCGCGCCACACGCGCAGTGCCGATGCGACGATGGCCAGCCACTTGAAGGATTTTCCCTCGCGTTTCAATTCCGCTCAAGTCGCACGCGCATTCCATGTTGCAGGAATGCAGCCGCCCATCCCTTCTAGCTACTGAGAATTTCGAAAGCGCAGTTCGCTGAGAACGACTGTCCGATGTGTCGTTCTGCCGCCTAAACCATTGTTCACAATGAGCCATGCCCGCCGTGGTACGGAAATTGCGCTTTGAAGCGATTGTTCGATTCGGACAAGACTACAGATTTGCGAGGAGTGGCGAAGTGATACAGCGGATGAGAATACTAGTCGGCGCACTGCTGTTGCTGGCCGTGAATGTTGCGAACGGCCAGGTGGGCGCGACTGCCGGCACCGGGATTGAAGGCAGTTCGCACGATGCCAGGAACTGGTTTGGCAGCAACAGTGGTCAAGTGTGCATTTTCTGCCACGCGCCACACAATGCAAACACGCAGGGCCCGCTTTGGAGCCACGCATCGACGACCGCAACGTATACGCTCTACGCGTCCCCCACGATGAATGCCGCCCCCGGTCAGCCGGGCTCGATTTCCAAACTCTGCTTGTCGTGTCATGACGGCACGGTCGCGATCAATAACTATGCCGGCGGGCGCGGCAGCATAAGATTTTCATCTGGTGATACCGCCTATATCGGAATCGATCTGTCCAATGACCATCCGGTTGGAATTGTCTATAATGCCGCGTCGGCGACCAACAACCGGAAACTGGCTGATCCGACCACAAAATCGGTGACGATTGGTTCCACCGTAAGCAGGTCCGGCACCATCACAGCGATGATGCTGGTTGACGGCAAAGTGGAATGCACGTCGTGCCACGATGTCCACAACCGCTACACCGTGCAAACCGACAGCGGACGCGGTCTGGTCAAGGTGGGTATGGCGGGAAGCTCGCTCTGCGTCCAGTGCCATAACAAGTAACCGAGTGCCGATGCGGCAAGAGCGGCATACAATAACCGCGCGGACTCACGCCGCGCAGACCGCACCGCGGTTATGGCGGTAATCCTTAGAAGCCCCGATACTTGAACCGCAGTTCCGAAATCACCAAGGAGCGCCTGTTCGCATTCTGGCAAGGCATCATCGGCAAAGCGAGCGTGCCCATCATCTTCGGCGAGCGCCTGGACGCCACTACCCTGGTCGATCGCGGTTTCGCGGTGAAAGCCGGGCAAAATGAATACCACTGACGCTCGCTCCTTCTTGCCATAGGCCGATGCGGATCGCCGCGCGAGCTTGGCGAACTGCCACAAGGCGTCTATCGCCTGATCGACCCAGAGCAGTGTGGAAGCAAGCGCGTCCTTATGGTCGCCGCCCGCATGCTGCCGACTCCCATGCTGCAGGAGATCGGCATCATCGCGGAAACCAAGCATGAAATCGCAGAGCGGGGCACACTAGAGGCGAGTTGTCGGGCCCGATTGGGATTGGCCCGGCCCCTCCTGTTTTCGCTGTTCCCGGATTTTCATCAAATATCGGTATCGGCATCGCGCATGTTCAAGTATCTGCAATCGCGCATTCGCGGCACGGCGAGCACGGGCCCGGGAGCGCCGCCCTCCGGGCTGATCGCGTTCTATTGGCACTTCGTGCGCCAAACCAGGACCTGGTATGCGGCGATGTTCGCAACCAGCCTGGCCGTGGCGCTGATCGACACCATCATCCCGGTGTTCATCGGCAAGCTGGTGTCGCTGATGGAAGCCGCTGACCGCCACGCGGCCATTGCGCAAAACCTGCCGCTGCTGCTCGCCATGGTGCTACTGATCCTCATCGTGCGCCCGCTGATGATGTTTGCCGACATTGCGATCCGCCAGAACACACTCATCCCGGGCGCCACCAGCCTGATCCGCTGGCAGAGCCATTGGCATGTGCTGCGTCAGGACTTGCCTTTCTTTCAGAATGATTTTGCCGGGCGCATCGCCAACCGCGTGATGCAGACTGCCAACGCCCTGCGCGAAAGCGTGATGTCCGCCATCCGCGCGGTCTGGTACATCGCGGTCTACGGCGTCAGCGCGTTTGCATTGATGGCGCACTCGGACTGGCGCCTCGGCCTGCCCACGCTCGTGTGGTTTGCGAGCTATATCGTGTTCCTGCGCTATTTCGTGCCGCGCATGCGCGATCTGGCGAAGGCAAGCTCAGAGGTGCGCTCGCTGGTGATGGCGCACATCGTCGACAGCTATACCAACATGCTCACCGTCAAACTGTTCGCGCGTCTTTCCGACGAGGACGCCTATGTGTGCGAAGTGATCGATCAGCATCAGGCCGCCATTGGCGCCCACATGAAGCTAATCTCGAAATTCATGTTCTGGCTGTCGGCGATGAATGCGGCGCTCCTGACCTGCACCGCGACAGTCGGCATCTGGCTCTGGACCGAGAGTATGGTGGGCGCGGGCGTGGTGGCCACCGCGCTGCCGCTCGCCTGGCAGATTGCCAACGTAGCCGGCTGGGTGAGTTGGGAGGTGGCTGGCATCTTCGAGAACATCGGCGTGGTGCAGGAAGGCATGCAGACCATTGCCGTCCCGCATAGCGGCATCGACCGGCCCGGCGCAAAGAAGCTCGAAGTCTCGCGCGGCGAGATTTGCTTCGAGGACGTCTGCTTCACCTATGGCAGGCCGGATGCGAAGCCGGTGCTAGACCACCTTTCCTTCACCATCCGCCCCGGCGAGCGGGTGGGCCTGGTGGGCCGCTCGGGCGCCGGAAAATCGACCCTGGTGAATCTGTTGCTGCGTTTCTATGAGCTGGAACACGGCGCGATCCGCGTCGACGGGGAGGACATCGGCGACGTGACCCAGGAAAGCCTGCGCGCGGCGATCGGCATGGTAACGCAGGATACCTCGCTCCTGCACCGCTCGATCGCCGACAACATCCGCTACGGCCGCCCCGGCGCCGGGGACGACTCGGTACGTGCGGCCGCCCGCAAAGTGCAGGCGCACGTGGGCGAACGCGGCGTCAAGCTCTCCGGCGGCCAGCGCCAGCGCGTGGCGATCGCGAGGGTAGTGCTGAAAGACGCGCCTATCCTCGTGCTCGACGAAGCCACCTCTGCCCTGGACAGCGAAGTGGAGCTCGCGATCCAAGAGCAGCTTATCGGCCTGATGGAAGGCAAGACCGTGATTGCGATCGCCCACAGATTGTCCACCATCGCGCGCATGGATCGCCTGATCGTGCTCGACGAAGGCCGCATCGTCGAGCAGGGCTCGCACGACGAACTGCTCGCCTTGCGCGGTCACTACGAGAGGCTGTGGCGGCATCAATGCGGCGGATTTCTTGCACCCGACGTGGTGGCGACCGAAACCGCGATCGAACCGCCGGACGAACCGCCGCCCGAAGAGAAATGCGTCGAACCGATGCCCGAATCCGGCAGCGACGACGCGCCGCTGGTGACGCGGGCGTGAGGTGGTTTGAGCCCGCTACAAAAGCAATTCGGTTTTCCCTCGATTAGTCGAGTGCAGATCGTCGCATTCCTCGTACAGGCGAAAGACCGTCTTGTCACCGCTATGTCGCGAAAGTATTTTTCGATAAGCGGGTAATCTGGCGGCGCGCGCGTGACATCGCGACAGCGTTGGTTACGAAGTCACGACGGCGCACCAACGGGAATGGTTACGCTTGCCGACCACTCACCGCGCCGTTCGACGTTCGACCTTGCATCTCGTTCTCTGATTTGCGCTATCCTAGTCGCAGGACGGCGATCGCACCAATGCGGCGCGCCGCAAATACCGAAAGATCATCTATCAACGTCAGGAAAGGAGACCAGAAATGGGCAATCGCGACAGGCCGAAAAGGGAACAGAAGAAACCAAAGCAGCCGAAGAAGCCTGCGCCTCCAATCAGCGCCGGGCGCGCCTGATCTAAGTAGCATTTAGGGCGACGCCGAACAAAAGCTGTTGCGCGCTAGACGCCGAGATACTTCACCCGCAACTCCGGCTGCGCGCGCAGATCGGCGGTGCTGCCCTGGTACACCGCCGCACCCTTCACCAGGATCAAGGCGCGATCGGCAATGGCGGCGACGGCGGCGAAGTTCTTGTCCACGATCACCGCGGCGATTCCCGCCTGCTTGATCTGGGCGATGATGCCCCAGATCTCGCGCGAGATCTTCGGCGCCAGGCCTTCGGTCGCTTCATCCAGGATCAGCAGGTCTGGATTGGTCATGAGCGCCCGCCCTATGGTCAGCATCTGCTGCTCGCCGCCGGAGAGTTGCGCACCGCCGTGATCGAGGCGCTCGGCCAGACGCGGGAACGTCGTCATCACGCGCTCGAAGGTCCAGTCGCGACGGCCGTGGGCGCCGGCGCGCGCGGCCATGACCAGATTCTCGCGCACCGACAGCGTGGAAAAGATGCCGCGCCCTTCCGGAACATAGGCGATGCCTTTGCGCACGATCGCGTACGTGGCCGCCTGCGTCATGTCGGCGCCGGCAATGCGCACTTCGCCCCGGCGCGGGCGCACCAGCCCGAGCACGCTCCGCAGGAGCGTCGTCTTGCCCATGCCGTTCCTGCCCATCAGGCCGACCGTTTCGCCGCGGTACACGGTGAAATCCACACCGTGCAGCACATGGCTCACGCCGTAGTAAGTGTGGATGCCGCGGGCATCGATCAGCGCCGCATCGTTGATTATGATGTCGCTGCGCCGACGTTCGCCGTTCGCTTTCCCAGGGTTCATGTGTGCGTCTCCTCGGTACCGAGGTACGCTTCCTGCACCGCGGTGCTGGCGCGGATTTCCTCCGGCGCGCCCGATTCCAGCACGCAGCCGTTGACCATCACTGTCAACCGGTCGGCGAGCGCGAACACCGCATCCATGTCGTGCTCGACCAGCAGCATGGCATGTGCCCGCTTGAGCTTTTGCAGCAATTCCACCATGCGCGCCGAATCCTCGCTGCCCATGCCGGCCAGCGGTTCGTCGAGCAGCAGGATGCGCGGCCGGGTGGCGAGCGTCATCGCGATTTCGAGCTGGCGCTGCTCGCCATGCGACAGCGACGCGGCCAGTTCCTGCGCGCGATGCGCGAGGCCCACCTCGCTCAATGCGCGCATCGCCTCCTCGTTCACCTCGCGATAGCCGAGCGCCGAACGAATGAAGCGCATCGAACTCGGCAGCCGCGACTGGGCGGCGAGCCGGCAATTCTCGAACGCGGTGAAAGGCAGGAAGATATTCGTCTTCTGATAGCTGCGGCCCACGCCGCGCTGTGAGATGCGCTCAGCGCGCAGTCCGGCGATGTCCTCGCCGTCGAGATAGATATGACCCGAAGTGGAGGCTAGGTCGCCCGAGAGCAGACTGGTGAGCGTAGTCTTGCCCGCGCCGTTGGGGCCGATCACGGCGTGGATGCGATCGATAAAAAACTCCAGCGACACCTCGCTCACGGCCACCAGGCCGCCGAAATGTTTGCACAGGCGCTCGGTGCGCAGCACGGCCTCAGTCATCGCCCGCCTCCACCGGTTTGCGCAGTAGCCGGCTCGCGAGCCGCCCTAGTCCAAGCAGGCCGTGCGGCAGCAGCAGCACGACCAGCACGATGAAGCCGCCCATGAGCAACTGCCAGTGCTTGCCGATATCCACCCCGCCCACGGCAGGCAGGCCCTGAAAGCCGAGCTCGAGCAGCATCATGGAAAACGCCCCGAGGACCGCACCGTTCAAGGTTCCCATGCCGCCCAGGATCACCATCATGAGCACGCCGCCCGACTGGTGCCAGCCGAGCAGGTCCGGACTGACGAAGCCGAACTGCGCCGCGGCGAAATAGCCCGCCATGCCTGCGAGCACGCCCGAGAGCACGAAGCACGCGAGCTTGTAGCCGAAAGTGCGATAGCCGAGCGAACGCATCCGGTGCTCGTTGACACGGATGCCGACGATCACGCGCCCGAACAGGGATGCGAGCAGCACGCGCAATAGCGCGTACACCAGCACCAGCAGCACCAGGACCACGAAATAGAAATGGGTGTGGTTGTCCAGCGTGAACGGCTGCCAGCCGGCGATGTCAGCCACCGGCTTAGCGTAGACGTAAATGCCGTCGGCGCCGCCGGCGATCTTGGTGTCGTGAAACACGAAAAATACCATTTGCGCGAATGCCAGCGTCACCATGATGAAATAGATGCCAGAAGTGCGCAGCACCAGCGCGCCAATGATCAGCGCGAGCAAGCCGGAGCCCGCCATTGCGAGCGGTAGCGACAGCCACAGATTGGCCGCCTCGTACTGCGGCGCGGCGAACGCGAGAATGTAACCGGCAAGGCCGAAGAACGCCGCATGTCCCAGGCTCACCAGGCCGGTGTATCCGACCAGCAGATCCAGGCTCATGGCGAAAATCGCCATGATCATCATTTTGGTGAACAGCTGGATGTAATACTTCTCGGCAAACAAGGGCAGCAGCGCCAGCGCGAGCACGCAGCCGACCAACACGAGCGTTGCGACGCGGGTTCCGCGCATCAGCCGCGTCTCCCGAATAAACCTTCGGGTCGAGCGAGCAGGACCACGGCCATGAGCACATAGATCATCATGCCGGAGAGCTCGGGCAATACCTGCACGCCGCCGATCTGCAGCGTGAGCACTTTGCCGAAGGTATCCACCAGGCCGATCAAGATCGCAGCCAGCATCGCGCCTTTTACCGAGCCGATGCCGCCGATCACGACGACGACGAAGCAGATGATCAGCACCTGATTGCCCATGCCTGGAAACACCGAGGCCACCGGCGCCGCGATCATGCCGGCGAACGCGGCAAGCGCCACGCCCAGCGCGAATACCAGCCGGTACAGCAGATCGATGTTGATGCCGAGCGACTGTACCATCTCGCGGTTCGCCGCGCCGGCGCGGACCATCATGCCGAGGCGGGTCTTCTGGATCAGCAGGTACATCCCGATCGCGAGCGCGATGCACACGGCCGACATCCACAGACGGTAGACCGGGTAGCTAAGGGTTTCGGTAAGAGGAATGGAGGCCTGCAGGATCGCCGGCACGGCGACGCCGTGTACATCGTCGCCAAACACCAGGCTTCTCAGTTCTTCGAACATCAGAATCAGCCCGTAAGTGAGCAGCACCTGGTACAGGTGATCGCGGTGGTACAGGCGGCTGATCAGCAGCCACTCGAGTGCGAGGCCGATCGCCACCGCCAGCACCACCCCGCCCGCCATCGCCAGCCACAGGCTGCCGAAATGCTGCGACAGCGAAAACGCGAGATACGCGCCCACCATGTAAAAGCTGCCATGGGCCAGATTGATGATGCCCATGATGCCCAGGATCAGCGTCAGCCCGCTCGCCACCAGAAACAGCAACAGGCCGTATTGGATGCCGTTCAGGATCTGGATCAGGAAAGTGTTTGCGTCCATGTTCGTGCTTGAAGTTTGAGGCGTGATGCGCGGACAGTCAAACTCTATAGGGCGTCTCAGATTCCGTCGCTTACGAATTGCGGCCATTGCGCGCTCCGCGCGCCAACCGTGTCTTCTGGACGGATGAAAAGCACATCCGTCCAGAAGACACGGTTATTGATAAAACCAGCAACGAATTGGGTTGGTATTCATCCAAGATCGCCGATTGCGCGCGGACGGGCCGCCGTCCGCGCAAGTTCTGCTTCCGCCGCTCGATGTATCCTCAAACAAAGGCCGGCTTACGCCGGCCATTGAATACGCGAGCTAACGTCGCAGTCCTAGCATCAACCCATCTTGCAGCCGCGCGCCGGATCCGCGAGCGCCTTGTGCGCCACGCCCATCACCTTGTTCTCCTTGCCCACGACCTTGCGCAAATAGATGTCCTGCACCGGGTTGTGCGCCTTCGACATGGTCCAAACACCGCGCGGACTGTCGATCTTGGCTTTCTCCATCGCCGCATATAGTTCCTTCTTCTTGCTCATGTCGCCGTTCACGGCCTTGAGGCCGGCTGCGAGCAACAGGCCGGCGTCGTAACCCTGCACCGCGTACACGTCGGGCTGCAGCTTGTAAGTCTTGGCATAATTCAGACGGAAGGTCTTGTTCTTCGGTATCTCGATGCCGTCGCCGTAGTGCAGCGTAGTCTCGATGCCCTCGGCCGCGTCACCCACGGCGTCGAGTATGCCGTCGGTCAAGAAGCCCGAGCCGTACAGCCCGATCTTGCCCTTCAAGCCGGCCGCCTGCCAGTCCTTGATCAGCTTGACCGCGGCGCCGCCGGCGAAGAACACGAACACGGCGTCGGGTTTGAGCGATGCAATCTCAGTCAGCAGCGGCTGGAATTCAACGCTCGGGAACGGCAGTGTCAGTTCCTTCACGACCGTGCCACCGGCCTTGGTAAAGCCTTCCTTGAAGCCATCGATGGCTTCGTCGCCGGCTGCGTACTTATGGGTGAGCGTCACGACCCTCTTGATGCCGCGGTCGGCGAGCACCTTGCCCATCGGGTAGGACGGCTGCCAATTGGAGAACGAGGTGCGGAAAATATTCGGCGCGCACAGCGCTCCGGTGGCGGCCGCGGCGCCGGCGTTGGGGTTGATGTGCAGCACCCCGGACTCACGCGCGATTTTCAAGATACCCATCTCCACGCCGGAGTGCACCGTACCGACCAGCACGTCCACCTTGTCGCGGGTGACGAGCTTGTTGGCGTTATCGGTCGCCTTGCCCGGGTCGGATTCGTCGTCCACCGTGAAATACTCCAGTTCGCGGCCGCCGAGTTTGCCGCCAGACTCCGCCACGGCCAGCTTGAAGCCGTTGGTGATGGCCACGCCGAGCTGGGCGTAAGTGCCGGTGTAAGGCAACATCAGGCCGATCTTGATCTTGGCGTCTTGCGCAAACGCGAAACTCGGCAGGCCGGCGACGCCGGCCGCAGCGGCAGCGGTCTTGAGAAATTCGCGCCGATCGTACACTTGATTCTTGCTCATGGGGTTCTCCTCGTTGGAATGGTAATTGCTATTTGTCTGACTGCGACTTGGCGCGCAGCTTGAACCGCTGAATCTTTCCGGTCGCCGTTTTCGGCAATTCGCTGGCGAACTCCACCCAGCGCGGATACTTATACGGCGCCAGCTTGGCTTTAACGTGCTGCTGCAACTGCTCCGCCAACGCCGCATTGGCCTCGACACCGGACTTGACCACGATATAGGCCTTGGGCTTGATCAGATCGTCCACGTCCGGCTGTCCGATCACCGCTGCTTCGAGCACCGAGGCGTGGCTGAGCAGCGCACCCTCGACCTCGAACGGCGAAACGTAGATGCCCCCCACCTTGAGCATGTCGTCGGTGCGGCCGGAATAGGTGTAGTACCCATCCTCGTCCACGATGTACTTGTCGCCGCTGCGGGTCCAGTCGCCCATGAAGGTGGCGCGGCTCTTGGCGCGATTGTTCCAGTAGCAGGAGGCGCTGGTCGGGCCGTTGATCTGCAGCTCACCGATCTCGCCGGTCTTTACTTGATTGCCGGCATCGTCGACCACGCGTAGGGCGTAACCGGGCACGGCCTTGCCGGTGGTACCGTAGCGCACCTCGCCCGGCCGGTTCGACACGAATATATGCAGCATCTCGGTGGAACCGATGCCGTCCAGGATCTCGACGCCGAAATGTTTGGTCCAGCGCATACCGATGTCTGCGGGCAGCGCTTCGCCGGCCGAGGTGCAGACGCGCAGATTGAGGGTTTCGGGCTTGGGTATGTCGGGACTGGCGAGCAGCGCTGCATATAAGGTCGGCACGCCATAGAAAATCGTCGGCCGGTGTTGCTGCAGACGTTTGAATACGCTCGCCGGCGTCGGGCGCTCGGCCATCAGTATGGCGGTAGCGCCGACCGACATCGGAAACGTCAGTGAATTCCCGAGGCCGTAGGCGAAAAACAGTTTCGCCGCCGAAAAGACGAGGTCGTCTTCGCGTATGCCCAGCACCGGCCGGGCGTAGAGCTCCGCCGTCTGGATCAGGTGCGAGTGCATGTGCACCGTGCCCTTGGGCATGCCGGTCGAACCGGACGAATACAGCCAGAAGCAGGCGTCGTCGCCGGTGGTCGGCGCAGATTCGCAGGCGGTGCCGGCCTGGTTCATCATCTGCGAGAGCGACAGGTGGCCGTGCGCGTCCTTGCCCGACACGATCACATGCTTAAGATACGGCAGCTTACCCGCGTTCGTATCCAATAGCGGCGCAAAAGTCGGCAGCAGCTGCTCCGATACGATCAGCACTTTGGCGCGGCTGTCGTTCAGCATGAACTGGTAATCGGCGGTGGTCAGCAAGGTATTGCCGGCGATGGGAATGATGCCGGCCTTGATCGCACCGAGAAACACGCTCGGAAAATCGACGGTGTCCAGGTGCACCAGCATGATGCGGTCTTCCATCCCCAGGCCCAGGCCCTTGAGCGCATTGGCAGCGCGGTTCACGCGCTCGGCGAGTTGGCCGTAGGTAAGTCTGCCCTGGTCGTCGATGAACGCTGTCTTGTCGGCGCGGCCGGCGCGAAGATTGCGCTCGAGCAGGTCGTGCGCGGCGTTGTAGTCGCGCGGAATCTCTACTTTAGGCGGGCTGACGCTGTGGTCTGCGGTCGATAGTCCCGGCATTGCTCACTCCCCCTTATGTCCAATCGATCCTACCCTCTGGCAACAGATACAGAATCAAGGCGCGACCGCCGCTTACCGTTGGCCGGTGGCCCGTGCCCGGAGCGTATACCAGCCAGCCCGCGCCCGTGCCGTCGAACTTCGCCTGTGGTGTCACCGGCATGATCATGTCGATTTCACCGGTGGGATGGCGATGATGGTTGCCGACCAGATCGGTGATATCGACCACATCGACGCTGAAACCATGCGTCGCCTCGTCCGCCTCGAAAATGCGGCCGAAGCGCCGCTTGGCATCACCCTGAGTGCACATCCAACCGGCGACAATGCCGGCATGGCAGGTCTGAACGATCCGCTGAAACTGCTCGCCCTTGGGTGGAAACTGCTGATTGAGTTCGCGCTGCAACGACTCGTCCACCGCCCGGCCCTGCGCGAAACGCGTAATGGGCTCCACCAATTCGCGGAATTCCAATGGCGTTGTCATAGCGAAGCGGATGGACGAATCAGATACGAACTGCCGCCGGGAACTCTAGCGTAGCACCTTCCAGGCGCCGTTCTCGACATGCACCATCACCGCTGCGCGGCTGTCGAGGCCGTTGTGATCCTTGGCCGAGAAACTGAAAACGCCGTGGGTCGCAGCCAGTTCTTTCACGTTTTCCATCGCATCGCGCAGCGCCGCGCGAAATTCGACCGTCCCGGGCTTGGCTTTCTTCAAGGCTTCGGGGATTGCGCGCTGCAGCAGCAGGCCGGCGTCCCAGGCGTGGGCGCCGAAGGTGGAGCGGCTACCGGCGCCGTGTGCGCCCTCGTAGGCCTTGATGTAGTCGAGCGCTGGCTTCTTGCTCGGGTGGCTGTCGGGCAACTGCTCGGCCACCAAGATGGCGCCAACCGGAAGAATTGCGCCCTCGACGTTCTTGCCGCCCACGCGCAGGAAGTCGTTGTTGGCCACGCCGTGGGTCTGATAGATGCGGCCCTTGTAGCCGCGTTCGACCAAGGTGATCTGCGGCAGCGCCCCCGGCGTGCCCGAACCCGCGACCAATACCGCGTCCGCGTTGGCGGCGATGATCTTCAGCGCCTGGCCGGTGACGCTGGTGTCGGTGCGGCCATAGCGCTCGGTCGCGACCAGGCGTATGCCCTTGGGGCCGATCACGTTGTTGAGTTCTTTCAGCCAGAGATCGCCGTAGGCGTCGCTATAGCCGATGAAGGCCACCGTCTTCACGCCGTTAGCGGCCATGTGCGCGCCGATGGGGCCGGCCATGACGCTGACGGGCTGCGGCATATGGAATATCCACGCCGCCTTGTCCGCTGCAACCGGAAGCGGCGCTAGGGCGATCATTGCCGTCTTGGTCTCAGCCGCCACTTCCAGCACTGCGATCGAGGTCGGCGTGGTGGTTGAACCGATGATGACATCTGCCTTGTCTTCGCTGGTCAGCTTGCGCGCGTTCTTGGACGCGGCCGTCGGGTCGGTGGCATCGTCGAGCACCACGTACTTCACCGCTTGTCCGCCGATGGTCTTTGGCATCAGGGCAACGGTGTCTTTTTCAGGTATGCCCAGGGATGCGGCCGGACCGGTAGCGGCCAGGGTAACGCCGATGGTGATATCGGCAAACGCGGTGGAAGCAGCGCCGGCCAGGACCAGCGCCAACAGGTTACGCAGCAGTTTGCTCATGAATCCTCCTCCTTTGAAAAATTTTTTTCATTTTACTCTTGAGCGCTTGCAATTTCGCGAATCTGCATTATAATGCCGTTGCATAAGACTCTGAAGCATTATAGTGCACTATCGACCAAAAGGCCCGGCAAGCTACTCGAACTCACATGGGCGCACGCGAAACTCCTCAAAAGACCAGATCGGCGGCAACGGCAGACGAGACGTTTCTGCACGCATTGGGCGAACGCGTGCGCGACGCCCGCGCCCGCCGCGGCATGACGCGCAAGATTCTGGCAAACGATTCAGGGGTGTCCGAGCGTTATCTCGCACAGCTCGAAAGCGGAAAGGGCAACGTCTCCGTGCTGCTGCTGCAACGAATCGCCGCGGCGCTGCATCTGCCGCTGACCGAACTGCTGCAACCGGACTCCGAACAACCCTCGGAGCTCGCTCTCATCGCGCAGTTTTTGCAGCGCCTGCCGGCGCAAAAACTGTCCGCCGTGCGCTCGCAGCTGATACGCGATTATGGCACGGCGCATACCGACCGCATGAAACGCATCGCGCTCATCGGGCTGCGCGGCGCCGGCAAATCCACGTTGGGAAGCCGGCTGGCAAAGGAGTGGGCGGTGCCGTTCATCGAACTCGACCGCGAAGTCGAACGCGAGGCGGGAACCAGCCTGTCCGAAATCTTCCTGCTTTACGGCCAGGCCGGCTATCGCCGCTACGAGCGACGCAGCCTGGAAAAAATAGTTGAGAAGAACCAGCGCGTGGTGATCGCCACCGGCGGCTCCATCGTCTCCGAGCCAGGTACCTACGATTTGCTGCTTTCCACTTGCCGTACGGTGTGGCTGAAGGCGCAGCCGGAAGAGCACATGGCGCGCGTGGTGGCGCAGGGCGACATCCGACCGATGACGGGAAACCGTGAAGCCATGGAGGACCTGCACCGCATACTGCGCGGACGCACTGCCTTGTACGGCCGCGCCGAACTCACCATCGATACCGCGAGAAAGAGCATCGAACAAAGCCTGCAGCAGCTGCGAAAAGCCGTTGCAGCTTGAACCAGGAGAAATCATGCAAGCAAACACAGCCGCCGCGGTACCTAGCCTCATCAGCTTCGATACCCACCCGGATCGCTATGCCCACTGGCGCATGAGCGTCGACGGCGCAATTGCCACGCTCGCCATGAACGTGAACGAAGACAAAGGCATCAAGCCCGGTTACAAGTTGAAACTCAACTCCTACGACCTCGGCGTCGACATCGAACTCTACGATGCGCTGAACCGCATCCGCTTCGAGCACCCCGAGGTGCGTTGCGTGATCCTGACATCGGCGCGCGAACGCATGTTCTGCTCCGGCGCCAACATCTACATGCTGGGCCAGTCCAGCCACGGCTGGAAAGTGAATTTCTGCAAATTCACCAACGAGACGCGCAACGGCATGGAAGACTCCAGCCGCAACGACGGGCTCAAATTCCTCGCCGCCGTGAATGGTACCTGCGCCGGCGGCGGCTACGAAATCGCGCTCGCCTGCGACGAAATTTTGATGATAGACGATCGTTCCTCTACCGTAAGCCTGCCGGAAGTGCCGCTATTGGGCGTGCTGCCCGGCACCGGCGGCCTCACCCGCGTCACCGACAAGAGAAAGGTGCGGCGCGACCTGGCCGACGTATTCTGCTCCACCAGCGAGGGTGTGCGCGCCGACCGCGCCAAGGCCTGGGGCCTGGTCGATCACAGCGCGAAGCCTCAAGGCTTTGCGCAAGCGGTCAAAGAGCACGCGCAGCGCCTGGCTGCGGCAAGCGACCGGCCGCCTCAGACGAAAGGGGTCAAACTCGCCCCGCTCAAGTGCGCCATCGACGCCGGTGGATACCATTACGAATATGTGGATGCGGTGATCGACCGCGCCGCCCGTACCGCCACGCTCACGGTATCCGGTCCGCAACAGGCGCAACCCGATACGATCGAAGGCATACTCACCGCCGGCATCGCCTGGTGGCCGCTGCAGATGGCGCGTGAATTGGATGACGCCATTCTCATGCTGCGCACCAACGACAGTGAAATCGGCACCTGGCAGATCAAGACCCGCGGCGACAGCGACCGCGTGCTCGCCGTCGACGCCGTCCTCGCCAAACACCGCACGCACTGGTTCGTGCGCGAAACCCTGGGCCTGTTGCGGCGCACGCTGGCGCGCCTGGACGTGACCTCGCGCACCTTGTTCGCCATCATCGATCAGGGCTCGTGCTTCGCCGGCACCCTGGCCGAACTGGCGCTGGCCGCAGACCGCAGCTTCATGCTGCAGCTGCCCGACGCACCCGACGCAGCGCCGCGGCTCTCCCTGTCCGAGCTCAATTTCGGCAGCTATCCGATGGTCAACCGCTTGACCCGATTGTCCACGCGCTTTTGCGAGCAGCAAGAAGCGGTCGAGGCGGCACGCCAGGTGATCGGCGAGAAACTTGACGCGCATGACGCGGCCGAACTCGGCCTGGTCACTTTCACCCCGGACGATCTCGACTGGGACGATGAGCTGCGCATCGCCCTGGAAGAGCGATCGAGCCTTTCACCCGACGCGCTTACCGGCATGGAAGCGAACCTGCGGTTCACCGGTGCGGAAACCATGGAGACGCGCATCTTCGCGCGCCTGTCCGCATGGCAGAACTGGATTTTCAACCGCCCCAACGCGGTCGGGGAGCACGGAGCGCTGAAGGTTTTCGGCAGTGGAACGAAGGCGAAATTCAACTGGGAACGGATTTAGGAGAGTAGCAATGTCAATCAACTATAGCGAAAAGATACCCAACAACGTCGATCTGTCGAGCAACAAGACGCTGCAGCGCGCGCTGGAGCACTGGCAGCCCGGCTTCCTCAACTGGTGGTCGGAAATGGGACCGGACGAATCCACCAACTACGACGTCTACTTGCGCACCGCTATCAGCGTCGAGCCCAAGGGCTGGGCGCATTTCGACTATGTCAAGATGCACGACTACCGCTGGGGCATTTTCCTCGCGCCGGCCGAGCCCGGGCGCAAGATCAATTTCGGCGAACATCTGGGCCAGCCGGCCTGGCAGGAAGTCCCGGGCGAATACCGCTCGACCCTGCGCCGCATCATCGTCACCCAGGGCGATACCGAACCGGCTTCGGTGGAGCAGCAGCGCCACCTCGGACTCACCTGTCCGTCGCTCTACGACCTCCGGAACTTGTTCCAGGTCAACGTCGAAGAAGGCCGCCACCTGTGGGCAATGGTGTACCTGCTGCACGCCCACTTCGGCCGCGACGGCCGCGAGGAAGGCGAGGCACTGCTCGCGCGCCGCTCGGGCGATGCCGACAATCCGCGCATCCTCACCGCGTTCAACGAGAAGACCCCGGACTGGCTTTCGTTCTTCATGTTTACCTTCATCACCGACCGCGACGGCAAGTACCAGCTCGCCGCGCTGGCCGAATCCGGCTTTGATCCGCTGTCGCGCACCTGCCGCTTCATGCTGACCGAGGAGGCGCACCACATGTTCGTCGGCGAATCCGGCATCGCGCGCATCATCCAACGAACCTGCGACGCGATGAAGGAGCACAAGACCGAGGACGCGGCCAAACTGCGCGGCTTGGGCGTGATCGATCTGCCGACCCTGCAGAAATACCTGAACTTTCATTACAGCGTCACCAGCGACCTGTACGGTTCCGAGATTTCGTCGAACGCCGCATCCTTCTACGCCAACGGCCTCAAAGGCCGCTTCGAGGAAACCAAACTCGCCGACGATCACAAGCTGCACGGTTCCGAGTACCCGTACATGGAAGTCGTCGGAAACCAAATCGTCGTCAAACACGCAGCCGCGCTCACCGCGCTCAACGAGCGCCTGCGCGACGACTGGGTCGCCGACGTGCAGGCCGGCGTCAATCGCTGGAACCGGATTCCCGAGAAAGCCGGCATCGCTTTCCGCTTCACGCTGCCGCACAAGGGCTTTCACCGCAAGATCGGACTGTTCAATGAACATCACATCAGCCCCGACGGAATGGTCCTGAGCGAAGCCGATTGGACGCGCCAGCACACGGACTGGCTGCCCACGGAAGAAGACCGCGCCTACGTCTGCTCGCTCATGGGCCGGGTCGCCGAGCCAGGCAAGTTCGCCAACTGGATCGCGCCGCCCCCGCGCGGCATCAACAACCAGCCGGCGGATTTCGAGTACGTCCGCTTCAACTAGATTGCCATGAACGCACCGACCGAACTCAAGCGCCAGCATCTGATTGACCCTGAGATATGCATCCGCTGCAACACCTGCGAGGAAGCCTGTCCGGTCGATGCAGTCGCGCACGACGGGCGCAATTACGTGGTCAAGTTCGAGCTGTGCAATTTCTGCAACGACTGCATCTCGCCCTGCCCCACGGGCGCCATCGATAACTGGCGCCGGGTGGCGCAGCCATTCGGCATTGCGGAACAATTCTCTTGGGACACCCTGCCTCCAGACACTTCGCCCGAGATAAGGAACGAAGGCGAACTTCCGGACGAAGTACAGCGCATCACCGACATCGCCACCCTGGGCCAGGGCGGACCGACCGCGCCGCCGTGGTCGGCGGCGCACCCGTACGTCAATTTGTACACGCTCGACAAGCCTGCGGTGGCGACGGTGAGCGGCAATTACCGTCTGACCGCGCCCGATACGTCTAGCGAAATCCACCACATCGTGCTCGACTTCGGCGCGACCGCGTTTCCGGTCCTGGAGGGACAGTCGCTGGGTGTGATTCCGCCGGGCGTGGACGCGTCCGGAAAACCGCACCATATCCGCCTCTACTCGATCGCCAGTCCGCGCGACGGCGAGCGCCCCGGCTACAACAACCTCGCGCTGACGGTGAAGCGCGTCACCTCGGATCGCGACGGTGCGCCGGTGCGCGGGGTCGCTTCGAATTACCTGTGCGGTCTGCAGAAGGGGGATCAGGTAAGGGTGGTCGGCCCCTACGGCGCGAGTTTCCTCATGCCCAACCATCCGGGAGCCAGTCTCATCATGATCTGCTCCGGGACCGGCTCCGCTCCGATGCGCGCCATGACTGAGCGCCGCCGCCGGCGCATGGGCCTCAAGGAAGGCGGCGAATTGTGGTTGTTTTTCGGCGCGCGCACGCCGGGGGAATTGCCCTACTGCGGGCCGCTGATGAAGCTGCCGAAGGAATTGATCTCCGTGAACCTGGCGTATTCCCGCCAACCGGAGGAGCCCAAGCAGTATGTACAGGACCTGATACGCGCGCACGGCGACGACCTCGCGCGCCTGCTCAAGGACGAGAACAGCTACGTCTATATCTGTGGCCTGAAAGCCATGGAGGCGGGAGTGAACGAGGCGTTCGCCGACGTTTGCCGCGGCCACGGCATGGACTGGACCGGTGTGCTGCCGGAACTCAAGGCGGCGAGCCGCTACCACGTCGAGACCTATTGACGCCCAGCCTACTTCCCCGGCGGATTCAATCCCCGAGCGTCGATGCCGGTCAAGCCTTCGCAGTGAAGCTGGGCAAAGTGAGATGCCAGTGAATGGCGGCGATTCGGGTAAGAAATATCGCTGCCATCGCCAGCAGACTTGCGGTCGGACCGGCGATGCCCTGGTGCAACAGTCCAATGAACACCATCGCGCCGGCCCAGGACGCGGTCGCATACAGTTCGCCCGCGAACACCAGCGGCACTTCATTGCACAGAATGTCGCGCAGCACGCCGCCGAACACGCCGGTGACCACGCCGAGGAAAGAAGCGACGAACCAGGGTGCACCGTTGGTGAGCGCGACCTGGGTGCCGATGATGGTGAACAAGGCCAAGCCCAGCGCGTCGGGCACCAGGAACAAATTGACCGGCAGACGCGCCAGGCGCACTAGCACGAAGGTCGCGACGCCCGCTCCGACTGCAGCCGCCAGGTAGGTCTGGTCCGCCACCCAGAACACCGGCCGCTCGAGCAGCAGATCGCGGATGGTGCCCCCGCCCAGGGCGGACGTCAGCGCCACCAGCACCACGCCGAACAGGTCGATGGGCTTGCGCCCCGCTTCCAGCACGCCGGTGATCGCGCTGACCGCCACCGCGCTCATGGTGATGACATAGGCCAGATCGCCCATGGTCAACGTTCGCTTAGGCTAGGGGCTTGAACTGCTCGTCCACCGGGACCTGGTAGCCATTGGCCAGCCGGTTGGTCTGATTCGCCATGCCGGCGACCGCCAGCACCTCGCCCAGCATTTCGTCGGTCATCCCTTTCGCGCGCGCCGACGCGATGTGGGAATGGATGCAGTATTCGCAGTTGTTGGTTGCGCTCACCGCCACGTAGATCATCTCCTTGGTCAGCGCATCCAGACTGCCCGGGCTCATCACTTCCTTGACGCCGGCCCAGATGCGTTTCAGTGTAGGAGGGTGGCTCGCCAGCGTCTTCCAGAAATTGTTGACCCAAGTGCTGCTGCGCGTGGCCATGATGTCGTCATAGACGCATTTGACCTCGGGCGACGCTTGGCTGTATTCGACCAACTTGACCATGGCCATGGGGCTGCTCCGTGACGGAAAAAACAGGGATTGTAGCTCTTGGCCGAGGCCTGCGTACGGCGACTATGCAACCATTTTCCGCATTCCTGGTCCAATTGCCGTTGCGAACGAAACCAGCCCTGACGTGCCCCATGTGCGGAACGGCGCAAACCCCAAGCCTGTTATAATCCCCGCCCATGAAATTTCTGTTCGACTTGTTTCCGATCATCCTGTTCTTCATCGCCTTCAAGGTGCAGGGGATCTATGTCGCCACCGCGGTCGCGATCGCCGCCAGCTTCGGCCAAATCGGCTGGCTGTGGCTGCGCGGCCGCAAGATCGACACGATGCTGTGGGTGAGCCTGGCGATCATCGTCGTCTTCGGCAGCGCCACCCTGCTGCTGCACGACGAAACCTTCATAAAGTGGAAGCCGACGGTGCTGTACTGGCTGTTCGCCTGCGTTCTGGGCGCGAGCGAATTGCTGTTCCGCAAGAACCTGATTCGGAAAATGCTCGGAGAACAGATTCAATTGCCCGCTCCGACTTGGAGGAGACTCAACTTCAGCTGGGTCGGCTTCTTCGCCTGCATGGGCGCCCTCAATCTCTATGTCGCTTTCAACTTCGCGACCGATACCTGGGTCAATTTCAAACTCTTCGGCGGCATGGGGCTGATGCTGGCATTCGTGATCGGGCAAAGCATCTTCCTCGCCAAGTACGTGGAGCAGAAAGAATCGAAATGAGAAAGCCATGAATGTCGCGCAACGCATCGAGCGGGGGCTGGCCGCGCTTACGCCCGTCCGCCTGGAAATCAATGATGACAGCGCCCTGCACGCCGGACACGAAGGCGCAAAAGGCGGGGGCGGCCACTACCGCCTGACTATTGTGTCGCCGCAGTTCGCCGGCAAGAACACGGTCGCGCGCCACCGCATGATCTACGCCGCGCTGGCTCCCATGATGCAAGCGCAAATCCACGCCCTCGCCATCCGCGCCTACGCCCCCGGTGAGGAAGAATCCCTTTCACAACCGTAAGACAGCAAAAGGAACAACCATGCAGCCCACACTATCCCGCCTGACTTTGGCTCTTTTCATTGCGCTATCGGTGCCGGGCCTCGCCCTGGCGCAGTCGGGTGCCGCAAGCGCCAAGGTGGCGACCGTCAATGGCGTCGCCATCCCCAAGTCGAGAATCGACGCGGTGGTGCGCGCCCAGGAAGCCCAGGGGCAGAAGGACTCGCTGGAACTGCGCGCCGCGATTAAAGATCGCCTGGTCACTCTCGAGATCGTTGCCCAGGAAGCGGGCAAGAAGGGCCTGTCGAAGACCTCCGACGTCCAGACGCAGCTCGAGCTGGCACGCCTCAATATATTGGCCCAGGCGTACCGGGCGGATTTTTTCAAGACCCATACGGTGAGTGAAGATGCCCTGAAAGCAGAATTCGAAAAAGTAAAGGTGCAAATGGGCGACAAGGAATACAAGTCGCGCCACATTCTGGTGGAAAAAGAGTCCGAGGCGAAGGAGATCATCGAAAAACTGAAGAAAGGCGAGAAATTCGAGGAACTGGCAAAGGCCTCCAAGGATCCCGGCTCGAAGGACAACGGCGGTGATTTGGACTGGAATTCGCCCAGCGGCTTCGTCAAGCCTTTCTCCGACGCCATGGTGACACTGGAAAAAGGCAAATACACGGAGACGCCGGTGCAGTCCCAGTTCGGCTGGCACGTCATTCGGCTCGAAGACGTGCGCCAGGCGAAATTCCCGGACTTCAATGAAGTCAAGCCTGGCCTGCAGCAGCGCATGCAGGAGACGCTGTTCGACAAGGCGGTCACCGACCTGCGGGCCAAAGCCAAGGTCGAGTGATGCAGCCGTAGATCGACGCGTTTTCAATGGAATCGAAACGGGGGCGCGAGCCCCCGCTGTCGTTTTAAGCACAGCAAAAGGAATGGCATGGCCCTCAAGGCAACCATATTCAAAGCCGAGCTGCAGATCGCCGACATGGACCGCAACTACTACCATGATCATGCGCTCACCATCGCCCGCCATCCGTCCGAAACGGACGAGCGCATGATGGTTCGCGTGCTTGCATTCGCGCTTAACGCCAGCGACGCCTTGAGCTTCGGCAAAGGTTTGAGCACGGACGACGAACCCGACCTGTGGCAGAAGGATCTGACCGGCGCCATCGAACGCTGGATCGATGTCGGCCTGCCGGACGACAAGCGCATTCGCCGCGCCTGCGGCCGCGCCCGGCAGGTGCTCATCTATAGCTATGGCGGCCACGGCGCCACGCTCTGGTGGGATCAGACCGGCAGCAAGCTCGAACGAAACACGAACCTGACCGTGGTCACGGTCCCCGCCACCGCCAGCCGGGGGCTGGCCAAGCTCGCCAAACGCACGATGCAGTTGAACTGCACCATCCAGGATGGCCAGGTGTGGATGGGCGACACAGAAGAGCGGGTGCAGGTGGAACTAAACTTTGCCAAGACTGCGCCCGCCGGCGACGATTTCGGGAACTAAAGTTCGTCACTCTATGAGTGAGCGCGTCCCCGCGTGCGCCCCAAATCATAGGCCATGTCGACGATTCTGAAACGGGGTTTTAGGCTTCGAGACCTTTTTTCAACAGCTCGGCCACGACCTCGTTCAAACCGATGTTGCGCTTCTGCGCCAGCGTCTGCACTTGTTTCACCAGATCGCCGTTGAGCTTAACCGCAAACGGCACCAGACCGAGCGCCTGATCCAGCTTGCGTTGTTCGCGCCGCTCCAGGGGAAGGCTCGAGTCCTTGCCAAAGCGTCCAGGCGTACCAAAACGATTCACGCCGCTGTTGATCTTCAAACCCTTGTTCTTTTCCAAATCGGTTTTTTTCACGTCTGCAAATCCTAGTGAATGAATCACGGCCGCGCATTTTACGCAGCTTTTGAACATTGTACTCGGCAAATCTGCCCCGTACTCTTTGACCCAGATCAAAGCCGGCCACGGACATGGCCTCTACAGTGCTCACCTAATGCGATCCCACAAACCCTCGTTTGTCAGATAGAGCCACCTGAACCATGTCCGTTCCAGAACTGGTCTGCCCGGCAGGCAACCTCCCGTCCCTCAAGGTGGCCGTCGACAACGGCGCCGACTGGGTATACATGGGCCTTAAAGACGAGACCAACGCGCGCAATTTTGCCGGCCTCAACTTCGATGCCGCGAGCGCCAGCGAAGGCCTGCGCTACGCGCACGCAGCCGGTGCGAAAATGCTGCTCGCCATCAATACCTACCCGCAAGGTCACGCCGCCAAGCGCTGGCAGCGCGCTATCGACGGCGCATCCGATCTCGGCATCGACGCGGTCATCCTCGCCGACGCGGGCCTGATGCGCTACGCGGCGGAGCGCCATCCGCGATTGCGCCTGCACCTGTCGGTACAAACCTCGGCCACCAATTACGAGGCGATCAATTTCTACCACGAGCGCTTCGGCATCGAGCGTGCGGTGCTGCCGCGCGTGCTGTCGCTGGCGCAGATCGCCGATGTGGTAAAGAACACGCCGGTGCAAATCGAGGTGTTCGGTTTCGGCAGCCTGTGCGTGATGGTCGAGGGTCGCTGCGCCCTGTCTTCCTATGTCACCGGCGAATCGCCCAACACTCGCGGCGTATGCTCGCCGGCCAAAGCGGTGCGCTGGGAGAAACACGGAGACAGGCTGGATGCCAGACTGAACGGCATCCTGATCGATCGCTTCGAGTCCGGCGAGAACGCCGGCTATCCGACCTTGTGCAAAGGCCGCTTTAATGTCGAAGAAGATACCTATTACGCAATCGAAGAGCCCTCCAGCCTGAACGCCATGGAATTGCTGCCGGAGTTGACGAACATCGGCATCACGGCAATCAAGATCGAAGGACGCCAGCGCAGTCCGGCTTACGTCGCCGCAGTTACTCGCATCTGGCGCGCTGCGATCGACGCACACGCGCGAAACCCGGAGCAGTTTGCCGTTCAGACCGATTGGGCGAACGGCCTCGCCCGCGTCGCCGAAGGCCAGCAGCACACGCTTGGCGCCTATCATCGCAAGTGGAAATAGTATGAAACTCAGCCTGGGACCGGTGCTGTACTACTGGACGCGCGAGGCGTTGCTGAAGTTCTACGCCGCGGTCGCCGACTCCGGCATCGATATCGTCTATCTGGGCGAAGTGGTGTGCTCGCGCCGGCACCAGATGCGCCTGGATGACTGGCTGGCGCTCGCGCGCGACCTCGCTGCGAGCGGCAAGCAAGCGGTGCTCTGTTCACAGGCGCTGATCGAATCGGAATCCGAACTCAAGGCCCTGCGGCGCATTGCCGCAAACGGCGAATTCACGATCGAAGCCAACGAGATGGGCGCCGTGCGCCTGCTCGCCGGCCGCGTGCCGTTCGTCGCCGGTCCGCACCTGAATATCTACAACGACGAGACGCTGGCGTGGTTCGCCGAATTGGGCGCCACCCGCTTCGTGCTGCCGCTGGAACTCTCTCGCGACACCCTGCGCGAGTTGCAAGCGGCGCGCCCGCAAGACATGCAAACCGAGGTGTTCGCCTACGGCCGCATGCCGCTGGCGTTTTCCGCGCGCTGCTTCACTGCGCGCCACCACGACTTGGCGAAGGACGACTGTCAGTTTCGCTGTCAGGATGATGTCGACGGCCTCGCGCTGCAGACACGCGACAAGGCTGCGTTTCTGACGTTGAACGGCCTGCAAACGCAATCGGCGCAGGTCTACGACCTGTCGGATTCGATTGACGAATTGCGCAGTCTCGCCGTGGACGTCGTGCGCGTCTCGCCGCAATCGGCTAACATGCTTGCAATCATCGAAAGTTTTCGCGACCGTTGCGCCGGACGTCCTGGCGCCTCGCTCGAAGGCCTGCGCGTCGCCCCGCCCTGCAACGGTTATTGGCACGGCGTGCCGGGCATCGAATACCGGACCCCAAATTGAACTCAGCGCCATCCGCACCGCAACTGCCCGCCCGCCTCGCCGGGCTGGTCGGCCGCCTGCCGCAATGGCCGCCGTCGACCGTGCTTTGCGCCGGGCTCAATCTTCTGTTCCTGCCGACACTGGACGCGGATACGAAGCAACGCCTGACGGGCCGCACCGTCTCGATTCAGATCAGCGACGCCGGCCTCGACGGCCGCATCAGCCTGACGTCGTTCGGATTCCTGCCGGCGCCGCGCAGCGCACCCGAAGTCACGATCCGCGCCTGCGCCTGGGATTACTACCGCCTCGCGCGCCGCCTGGAGGATCCGGATACGCTGTTCTTCGCCCGCCGCCTCACGATCGACGGCGATACCGAGCTCGGCCTACTGGTCAAGAATGCACTCGATGCGATTGACTGGAGCCGCCTGACCGGCCGCTTGGAACCGGTGATCGAACGCCTACGCAGGATGACCGAAGGCCGCCGCGCGCAACGACAGCCCTAGCTGCAAGGCTGCCGACGCTGAACTGGATCCAGCAGCACCGGACACACCGATCTTCAGGAAGCGAAAGCGAGCTCATCGGAAGTCGGGTTTGTCATCCCTTCCCGGCAGCATCTCCGCCGCTGTCTCCGATCGCTCGCGCCAATGACACGGACACTTACCGGATCGATTCCCACCGGAGCATCCCCAATCCCATCCTCTTTGGTAGCAGGAAATTTGCCGTCGTTGTGGAGCCCGTGGACGAAGCCGCGAAACAGCGCAGACTGTCGGTACCGTTACTGGAAATGAGCACTCTTCCCGGCGTGACATTGAGCGTCGGGGAAGGCGATGTTTTGTTCGGCTATCGCTGGCGCAGCGCCAGGCTGTGGGGCGTGCTACAAACACAGCAGGCGACTCGTCGTAGCGACTTGGGTTGCTTAAGCTCTATAGAAGAAGAATCCGGCAGCCACGATCGCCAGCACCAACCGGTCAAACCAGAGGAAGAAGAACCTGAAGAATATGTTTTCGAAAAATTTCCGCAACGGATTCCCTTCTGGAGCGGACCTGCCGACTGCGTCCAGGAAACCCTGACGATCCTCAAACCATAGCGCGCCGGGCATGGGCAAGTATCCTTCCTTGCAAGGATATTTGCGGTATTTGTCCACTATTCGGATCCCGATGCCTCCTCCTACTTGCCTGCCCTTGGGCGGCGGCATTGACCATGTAACGGATTGCATGGCCACCCAGGGGAAAAAAGCGGTGCCGGCCTGAATCGATCCTATTGCGCCGACGTGCACGCCTTGCGTCTCTACGGCGAGGACCATACCATCCTCCGATTCGACCCGGTCGCGAAACCAGTCGAGACCCGTGAGGTACAAGCCGAGCTTCGCACACCTTCTGGATTCGCGGAAATACAGCACATCCGGCGGCGGTTTGTGGCGCTTCTCCCAAGGCTTCGGTCCCTGCATTTCGACCAGCGCTTCGACGATCGGCGTCTCGCGTGGCATGACGAAATGGACCACTTTTTGTTCATGCCGCACTTCACTTTCGAAATTGTTAGGCTGCGGAACAGGGAGCGTGGTCAATCGAGTATGCGCTTTCAGCGCTTCGCTGAGTCCGTCGCGATCGTCGATAGCGGGATCGCTTTCGAACGCGCGATGGAAAAGTCTTCTCAGCCTTCGGATCGAAAAGCACGCCAGCCAGCCCGCAACCAAAATGCACGGGACGGCCCACACGGCGCTCGCCACGGCTTTGCCGTAGTTGGCGTCGAACCCTCCCGTTAACGCTGTGAAAAACGATATTCCGCCAAAAACCGTGGCATACACCCACAGTTCAGTTACCGCATCGCGGTCCCTGCCCCTGCGATCTTTCCATTGAATCGCCACGGCTGCCATGGCGCACAGCAGCGCAATTGCGCCAGCCAATAAGGCAAACCCAGCTATTACGATGGTCAGCACATTCATTCCGAGCATCCTTCCCCCAATACTGAAACCGGTTCGCTGGCAATTTCCCTTTGTCGGCTGTCAGTAAGGCGGCGCCAGCCGGCGAAATCCGTGGGCGAGTACCACGAACAGAAAGAACAGTCCCCGTGGAAACAACCACGGCGAGAACGCCGTGGATACTTTGGTTGCCGGAGCTGCGAGCCCGACGGCGCGCGCGCGCACATAATCGATGCTGTGCGGCCAGTCGATCACGCCCTCCACCCAATCCGGCGGTATGCCGGTTCGCCCGACGCTGATGCCGGCGGAAAAACACAGCAGCCAGAGGTGCAGCCGCCAGGCCAGGCAGCGGCGAAACGCGGCGACATCCCCCTGGCTGCGAGCCAGTGCCTGGGCGACGAAAACGTTGTGGTCAGTGTCGTCGCTCAGCATCCCCCGCCCGAACAGGAAGCGACGCCGCAGCGGAAAACGCACCCAGCGTTTGACGCGCTTTTGCGAAATCCCTTCGTAGGGGAGCCCGAAGGCGTCGCCGATGGCACATCCCAACACGCATCCTTCGAAGGCACCAAAACTGGATGAAGTCATGGCGCCCCTGTCATTGCTTCCCGCCACGTACCGGGCGAGCGCGCGGACGTTTCACGTTCTCCCTCGAAATAGTGTCAGGATCGCAGCAGCAGTTGCCCACAATGCCGCCACCCTATACCGAATCCAGGCGGCAGATCAAGACCGCGCCCGATCACGGCGCGAAGGCGAATAGTTCCGGCATCCGCGCCGCGCCATTGCGAATCCGAAGATCGAGCGCACAAAGTAGTTGCAGGAGGCGATCCCGTTCGACATGGATATTCCGACCAGCCTGCTCGCAGGCTGCGCCTGGATACCGGCGGGCCTTGCGCGGCGGGCGCAATGTCGGGAACATGACAGGAGCAACGGCGGCGCCGGCATGGGCGACATGACTATCGTAGGTCACCTTTGGCTGCCCTCCTCCCTGTTTGCAGGAATTGTGAAATGTTGCTCTGACCCGGAATTCCCGGAATTCCCTGTTCGGGTTCCTGCCGGCGCTTCGCAGCGCGCCCGAAGTCACGATCCGCGCCTGCGCCTGGGATTACTACCGCCTCGCACGCCGCCTGGAGGATCCGGATACGCTGTTCTTCTCCCGCCGCCTCACGATCGACGGCGATACCGAACTCGGATTGCTGGTAAAGAACGCGCTCGACGCGATCGACTGGTCCCGCGTCGGCGGACGCCTTGGACCGGTAATCGAGCGCCTGCGCCACCTCGCCGAGAGCCGGGCCACTCAATACGAGCGCCATTTCTAGGCTAAAAACTTTAACCGGCACGGTACGGTCTCGATTGGCCAACTGAGCCGGCACCGACCACGTCGACCAACTTCTGTCGGAATGGCCGGGCGTTCCCACTTGCGGGAACGGCGTCAGGCCACGCCTTCCAGCTATTGGGAATTCCGAACGCTCTTCTCGCTGTCGAAGAATGCCCTGCGCACTCTCTTCGATCTAAGCCGTTGTTCGCGATCAACTATGCGCTTCGCGGCACGAGAATTGCATTCCCATCCTACAAATAGGGATATGACTCCGTGTTTGCGAGGAAACATGGCTTGAAGATCAGGATAGAGCAACAGGTAGGCGTAATACTGTTACTGGTCGTGAATATTGCGACAGGCCAGACAAATCCCGGAACGGGGGTAGCGGGCACGGTCCATGACGCCAGGGTTTATTTCGTCAGTGATCAAGTTTGCATCCAATGTCACGCGCCACACAATACAGGAACAGAACGGCCGCTGTGGAACCACGCAATGTCGACTGCCAACTATACCCTCTACGGGTCATCCACGATGAATGCTGCCTCTGGCCAGCCGGGCCCGATGTCCAAGCTGTGCCTGTCGTGCCATGACGGCACTGTCGGCATCAGTGACTACGGCGGCAGTCCAGTTGGACCTGGCGGCATAAGATTTGGACGAGGCGACAAGGCCTATATCGCAACCGATCTGAGGAATGATCATCCAGTTGGAATTGCCTACGACACCGCGTTGGCGACCAGCGATAGGGGACTGGCTGACCCCGCAACGAAATCCGTGACGATTGGCACCGTTAAGAGCAGAACTGGCACTATCGCGTCGATGATGCTGTACGACGGCAAGGTGGAATGCCCGTCCTGCCACGATGTTCACAACATTTATACCGCGGGAAACAAGGGTCTGGTCAAAGTGGGCTTGACGGGAAGTTCGCTCTGCCTCCAGTGTCATACCAAGTAAATAAGTGACCGTGCGTCGCTGCGCCTCTGCGCGAGATGGCCATCCGCCCGCCAGCATTGTCTTACTACCGAAGATAAATCGTCGAAGGAAGATTCTTACCAACCCTTCTGCCACATTACTTCCTCGTAGACCTTCTCGTCATTCATCTGTCCCTCTAGCACATCATCTTCAATCATCCGGCCCATGTTCTTGCTTCTTGGTACTTCGTCATAGTATTCACGCTGAATGAGAAGACTCATGATCTCGCTGGTTCCGGTCCATATTTGCATTCGAGGCAGAGTAATACCTTCTTGCCTCTGGTTGTGTCGCTGCGACCAAGTGCCCGTGGTCGACTGAATCGACGCACCAGTTCTCACTCATCAAACAATGGGGACAAGATCCAAACTCGACGCTCTGAGTCAGCATACTCATCGGATTTCTGCCGGCGCTGCGCAGCGCGTCCGCAGTCACGATCCGCGCGTGCGCGCGGATCAACAGGACGGAGTCTTTGGATTGGCGCGTGACATCGCGCCGCGGGGAAGTCGGTTCACGGAGGCAGCAATCGAGCGCATGCTTGCTCCGTGCCATGGTTCAACGCCTGCTTCGCGTTCTATCGCAATCACTCCCCGCCCCCGGGCGGCCCCCCACTCGGAGACGGGGAGTGACAGCGCGCGTGAATAGCTGGCGGATCAGCCGCGCAGAAGCAGGACCGCGGAAGATCCGGCACCAAGAGTTTGCCGAAGCTACTTTTTCTCGCCCGCGTGATCGTGGTGAGCGTGATCGTGCTGATGATGATCGTGAGCGAGCGCGGCTGGCCTTTCCGCGCCCGTTGCCGCCAGCGCCCGCTGCCCCTCGTGTTTCGAGTTCTGGACGCTCTTCGCCTCCAGGTATTCGATCACCTCTACCAGCTCTTTCTTGGTCAATTTCAGATTCGGCATCAACACTTTATTGTTTTTCGCAAGTTCCAGCGCGATGGGATCTTTACGGGCCCGCATCTCGTTGGGAGCCCCGAGATAGCTGAAAAGCCAATTGCGCTCCCGGCGGGCCGAAATCCCCATCAGATCCGGTCCCAACTGATCTCCCTTGCCAAAGCTGTGGCAGGCGGCACAGCGATTCGCAAACAGTAGCTGCCCCGGCCCGAACACCTCAGGCTGCCGTGCTTCCGCATAGCTCTTCAGCGTTTTTCCTACAGACCACTCCGGGTACAGCGCATTGGTGGTCTCCGCGACTATATAGTTCGGGTCAGCCGCCAATGGGATCCTGATCCACCGGCCGGTCGCCATGTCGCCGACCTGGACTGCGTTCGCGTGTTGCTCCTTCGCCCCACGCTGGCCGAGTGCGTAGCGAACGGCATCGATGTCCTCCCGCTTACCGGTCAGAAACTGCCAGCCAGGTTCCGCCCCGTACTGCGCGGCATACTCTTTGAGCGCCTTGGGCGTGTCGTTCTCCGGATCCAGCGTGATCGTATACATGAAGATATCTTTACCGACGCGCGGGCCGAGCAGCTTCTGCACCCGCGCCATGTTCGCGGTGTCCAGCGGGCAGCCCTGATCGCAAAGCGCAAAGACGAAATCGATCATCACCTTCTTGTCCTTGAGCAGGTCGTCGTAGAACATGACCGTCTTCCCGTCCTGGTTCACCAAGGGCACGTTGGGAAAGTAGTCCGCCCCCCAGGGTGAGCCTGCAGCCCACACGGCGCCCCCGAGCATCCCTGATATCAATACAGTCAGAAACCAAGCTGCGAATTTCACAATCTTTTTGATCATGATTTTTTCTACCCTTGTCACTTTACGTTTTCCGCACAAGTCCCGGGGACCGCGCCTGTTGGGCGCGGCCCCGGGGGTACTCCGAAAGCAGTTTGCGAGTATTCCCCGCTCAGAGCGTTCGGGGATCTGTGGACGCCTTCACCGGCCCGATGTCCGGTGACGCACAGACGTCGACCCCGGTGTTGAAGCCCTGCGGGTTGCCTTCGGTCAAGTAGCACGAATCCACGTAGGTCACGCCTTCAGGCCGCGGGTCGGGGGTCGGCAGCACCGTGATATGCACGTTGTCGATCCCGGCGTTGCTGTTGCCTTTGATGAGGTCGTAGCGCAGCAACATGGCATTGTCCTCGTGCACCGTGTTATGGCAGTGGTTCACATAGGCACCGCCGAACTCGCCGAAGCCTACCTGGAATGTGACATTGCCGGTCTGGCCCACATGCCAGACGTCCTTCCGCATGTTTCGCTCCTGCGGGTGCAGGTTTGATAGCTTGCCGTTGCGCGCAATGGTCTTGCCTTCCTCGAAGTGCAGGTGCAGCGGGTGGCCCCAACCGCCTCCGCTCAGGATGGTCCAATGCTCGATGTCGCCCGGCCGCGGCAGATTCGAAACGCGCCGCATGTCCGCGTGATACGCCGCCCCGCCGTTCACCTTGACCCCCCAGGGCTCGGGACCGGTCGGATGGTCGAAGGGAAGACCGCCGCCATCCGCACCGCTGACGAGTTCGATCACCCTCGTTCTAGTCGGTTGGACGGTGGGAATTTCCCAGTCGGCGCCCGGATCGTTGACCAGGCTCATGTCGTTCGCGCCGCAGGAATTCGCGATGGTGTTCATCGCACCCGGCTCGTCGATGCTTGGAACCTGGCTAGCGATGGTGAACTGCAGGATCGCGCCGCAGGCAGGATCGTCACTCTGAACTTGGGCCGTAAGCGCTTCGTTCAGGGTGCAGACCTTGTCGAACTTCTCGCCGCTGGAGAACTTGAGCATGTTCACCAGATAGAGCTTCTTGCCGACCGGGAATTTAGAGAAGTCGATGACGAAATCGTAGCGCTCCGCAGTCCCTTGGATGTCCATTTCCGGCATATTTCTCAGGAATTGCGGGTTCATGTTGCCGTCGTTGGCGATGACCGTGATCGGTACCGGCTTCGCGACGCCCGGATCGAGGCTGTCGGAGACGCCCAGCTTGACCCACCGCGACATGCCCGCGCTCAGCGTGCGGAAGCGGTACTTGCGCGGCAGCACGTCCATGTTCGGCTTCCACTGGTAGTTGACGTGCAGCACGTCACCGCAAAATCCATTGGTATCGAAGATGTCGAAGCGCAGTTGCCCGTCGGCATCGAAGGCGACGTCCTGGATGGCCAGGTAGACGTCGAAATCGCGGTTGCCCCAGGTCTTGCCGTTGCGCCAGCCGCTTGGCAGGCGCAGATTCACCTTGTCGGCATCCGCGGAGAGACCGGGCCTTTCATAGCCGCGATCGGTTCCACTGAAGTACTCGAGCAACGCAGCGTAGCCTTTGTACACGTTCTCTGAGGTATAGGAGATGCGGTGATCGTGGAACCAGAGGCTGCCCTGGATCTCGCGGAAGTCACCCGGCAGCTTGATGATGCCGCCGTCGTTCGTCGGCGTCGAGCAGCGGGGATCTCCCCTCCTGACCTTGAGAAGCGCGTCCAGATCACGGCCGATCGAGTCCTTCAGGCCGCCATCGCGCCGCGCAAGCATCAGGCTGTAGTTGTAGTCGTAGTACTGGCCCGGGAAGAAGTGGCAGTTTTGCGCGCCGTCGCTGTTGGAACCATTGTGGCCGTTGTGGTTGTGAATCGCGGGTTCCTGCCGTCCGAAGCCGCCGTTGGTGGTGTTGCCGCAGTCGGGGAAGCAGGAAGATCCCCATTGCGGGTCGTAGAACGGCAGGTTGTTATAGATGCGGTTGATCACCGTTTCACCGTAGCGGGCCTGCATGAGGCTGATCGGCAAGCTGCCGCGCTGGAACCGCCCCTCGGCGAAGGTCCAAACCTTGCTTGGCAGTTGCGCCGGCCAGCGCGGGTCGGCGAGGTTGTAGCTGATTCCAGGAGCGATTTGCCCCACGGACATCGTAAAGCCCACGGGGGATAGCGGGTGCGATACCTGTCCATCGAGCCCGGCCGCGCCGTTGACCAGTTCGTTCCAACGCTGGTGCGCGAAGGCTTCACCCGGTGCCCGGCCTTCCATCGGCCCCGTCGTCCCTTCCACCGTGACGTTGCCGGTATTGCTGGCGTTGGCGAGGTTGACTCTATGCCGAATGATCGTTTCGTGGTTCGACCGCCGCTTTGCGTTCACCTCGCCCATGACGCTGGGCCACATCAATTCGGCATCGGGCCCTCCAGTCGAGGTAAGCGGGTGCGGCGTCAAATTGTGGCAACGCAGCAGAGTTGCCTGAAACGGCCGGTCGTATGGCAGCGGGCTGCGCGGGGCGCCCGTCGGAACAGAGGCATAGGCGCTCCTCGCAAAGGGGCTGAGGCCGGAGATCGGGACCAACAGGCCGCCGGTGGTAAACACCCCGGCTTTTACGAAATCTCGCCTGGACATCTGGCCCAGCGAGCGCGCTTTGATGACCTCCTCACGATTCCTCATCGCGTTCTGCGCTTCGCGCTGCCGCGCTTTCGAGGCCTTGCTTGAAATAAAGAATGACATTTCCAATCCTCCTCAAAACAAAAAAGTTAACTCATCAAAAGGCTTGCGCCGATGCGAAACGGCTGGGTTAGCCCACCCGTTGGCGGATTTCAACCCCCAAAATTTCCGGGGCTAGTCCCCAATTTGCAACGAGTGTGCCAAAGCCCTCTTAACGCGAATGGTTATTCTTCATGGCGATGTCACAGATGTGATTTACTTCACACAAGCCACTGTTGCGGCTGAATATTCAGGCACTTTCTCGATGCGCCGATAAGAGCCCCGCGAGATGCCCCAAGTATTACGCCAATCATGGGGGCTCCCCCACTTGCAGTTCCCCGCAAATGGGTAAACATCCCCATAAAAATATGTATGCAAGTGGCCGAGCAGTGTTTGTCAGTCGAAGCCGGCGCGGGCGAACGCAGGCCGACTCAGGCAAGGGCGGTCACCGGCTCCATGAAGAGAAATGAGGAGTCAGGTGCGTCCGCTGTCACGAGCAAGCGTAGCGCCGGTGACCGGACTGCACCTGCACTTCCTTGTGGTGAGTTTCGTTCGGTAGATAAACGAATTCGCCTTCAGGACGCTGCGAGTTCGATCGCTGCGTTATGCGTCTGCCGCGAATCCAGCGGCCCGACCGCGGCCTTGTCCGCGGTACGCAGCACCAGGGAGAACCGACGCGGCGCCGCGGTCGAGGAGTCTCCGCTTGCCGCCGTGCGATCGGCCCGCTCGACAAGCGTGATGACCGCAGTGCCGACGCGGAAGTCCCGCGTTCGCGTCGATGTCGGGGATGCGCGCATGCCGCTGTCGTTCGCAATGCCTACAAGCGCGCCATAGCTCGCTGCGGCCCGCGACAGATCGGGAACTTCGACAACGATGCCCGCAATGCCGCGGACGCCATTCGCATGCTGGCGCACATCGCCTTCTGGCACTCTAAGCGCACGCGCTGTCAGGTCTTCGATCAGGAACGGCAGGCCGTTCGCCAAAGGAACGCCGAATCGCCACTGGACTTGCTGACCATCGGGGCGCGTGCGGCCGCCAGGCAGTGGTCCGTCCAGCGCCAGCCCCTGCTCGCGTGCCGCCGCGAGTTGTCGGTCCAGATTCGAGCTCAGCAGAGCAATATCCGCGAACCCTTCTCCGCCGGCGACATGCTCGAGAAAGCGGCGAACGATCGCGGACCGATTGGATGTGATCCAGCCCAGCAGCCCCAGACGCTTGAGCATCGCCAGCACCCGCATGATCCACGGCGCGGTCGGCGCGAACAGTTCCAGATAGCTGCCGTCTTCGAAAACGATTAGCGCATTGTGGGTCAGCCCACCCTCGTGCCGACCGCCTGGTACGACACGGAAGCCGAGCTTGGAGAAGTCCTCCATCGCGGCGGGCAGATGCCGCACGACGACGACGACATGGTCGACGCTCAACTGCGACGGCGGCTCCTTACTCAGTGGCGCCAACACTGGGTCGCGCGCTGCGCCGTGGGGTTCGCGCCGTATCTTGATGTTGATGCAATGATCCGCTTGGTCATCGAAGTTCCCTCCCAGAATCAATTGGCGACGCGCCGCAATACCTGATTTCTGCGCCGCAGGCCGCCAATTTTGGCCCAAGTTCCCGCCGTTCCGCTGCGACTGCGATTCGGCGGAAAGGACTCAGTGCCTGCATGTAATTACATCCGAATTTGGTGAGCAGGCGGACGGTAGCATGACGTTCAGCGAGCATAAGATTTGCAACTTTTGCCGGTGCAAATGCCGATCAGAGTGTACCCACTTCCGGTTGCATTGCCACTCATTCTCAATGTGACTCGTCCGGATCTGATAGCTACTCTCTTTACCTTATTTACGCGCGTGGAAACCGGGTATACATTTTTTTGTAAAACCATGAAGCAGAAATGGTTACGCATTAGAAGTCTGAATCCGCGCGATACAGGGAGCCGCGGTCTGCGATGGATGATTTCCGTCCGTACGCAGGGGGAGGATGCATGGAGGAATTTGCGCTTCGTGCACTTGTGCGGACCGTATCAAGCGGTAGCCGCCGCGTACGGCGCGCGATCGCAGCGCACTGCAGAAGCGCGTTCCGTGCAAGCCGTCATCGAGGCGGTAGATCTCTAACGAACCAGCGCAGGGCAGATAAGCCGACACTCGGCGTCGACCCGGGCGCGCCCGCACCGTCTGAAATGACCAAACCAAGTCGGAACCTGTTGCCGCGAATCGATCGCAGCGCGGCAACGGAATACGTTTAGGGAGGGCAACATCAATGTGATCGAACCGAAAGGAGGTTGCATATGACTACGTCTGTCAACAGAAGGAAATTCCTGAAAAGTACCGGCGGTGCCGGATTGGCGGTCGGGGCCAGTATGTTCCTGCCCTGGCAATTCGCTATGCGCAACGCCTACGCGTTCAATCAGAGCCCGACCACGATACCGCTGTACCAAACCAATTTGCGCGGCATCGGCACGATAGGCGTATGCGCGCCGGATGCGACGCCGGCGCCGGTGACTGGCGTTACCCACTACAGCATCAACATCGATCAGTTCACCGATCAAATTTGCCCGGCTGCTTCCGGCCTGGGCCCGACGACCTTGCGCGGGTTCAATCCGGTATCGCTGCTGGCGGGCCAGAACAACAAACACCTGGGCGGGATCATCGTCGGCCACAAAGGCCAGCCGATACAGCTCACGTTCCAGAACCGGCTCCCCGGCGGAATGCACATCATCCCCAACGACCTCAGCATCATGGGTGCGAATCTGGGCAACGATCGGACCTCGGTTCATTTCCACGGAGGGCTGGTCCCGTGGATCAGCGACGGCGGCCCGCTTGCGTGGTGGAATCCGGCAGGCATTCGAGGCCCCAGCTTCCTCAATAACCAGGTCTTGAATCCGGGCGCAGCGCCCAACGCAGCGGAATACTATTATCCGCTCAATCAAAGCGCGCGCTTCGGCTGGTATCACGACCATACCTGGGGTATAACCCGAATCAATGCTTACTCCGGCATTGCCTCTGCCCTGCTGATTCGCGATGCTTTCGAACTGAACCTCGTCAACCAGGGCCTGCCCGACTACATCGAGGCCGGCGGCAACGAGATTCCGCTGATCATCCAGGACAAGATCTTCGTCGGTGCGAACATCGCACTAGTCGACCCGACGTGGAGCGCCGTATCGAGCGCGACCGCGCCCGGCAGCCTGTGGTACGCACACCTGTACGAGCGCAACCGCTGGAAGTTGACCTCGAACGCCGGCGGCGGCAGCGTGACGAACCCTTCGCCGCCCGATCCGTCCGTGATCCCCGAGTTCTTCGGCGACACCATGCTGGTCAATGGGACGACTTACCCGAAGGTGTCAGTCGAGCCGCGGCGCTACCGGCTGCGCCTGCTCAATGCCTGCAATGCGCGCTTCCTGAACCTTCAGCTCTATGTAGCCGACGGAAGTCCGGGAGGCATCACCTTGAACCCCGCGACCGGAATCCCGACCAACACTTCTGCCCGCTGCGACCCGAATGCGCCGGGCGGTACCTCCAGCGTGCTCCAGATCGGGGCCGAGGGCGGCTTCCTGCCTTTCCCGGTGAAGATTCCGACCAACCTGCCGTTCAACCCGGTCACCATGACGGGCTCGCTGATCGTGGCGCCGGCGGAACGACCCGATATCCTCGTCGATTTCAGCGCCCACGCCGGCCTGTCCGTTGTCCTTTACAACGACGCGCCTAGCCCGTTCCCGATGGGCGATCCGCGCAACGACTATTTTCCGGGGTGGAACGTCAAGGGCAATCCGGTTAACGGCGTGACACCGCTCGGTTTCGGTCCGAACTCGCGCATTCTGATGCGATTCGACGTCGGGACCACAGTAACCATGCCGGCGGACCTGCCACTCGCCATCAACACCGGCACCGATCTTCGGAACGGCATTGACGCGCCGCTAGTCCCGTTCGGTGTCACGACGCCGCCCCCCGGTGTCCCGGTCAGGTCACTGACGCTGAATGAAACCTTCGATGCCTACGGACGCCTCATCCAGCTGCTGGGGACGAACGTGCAACCGGCGAACACTAAGGGCGCCGGCTTCGGCCGCGCCTACACCGACCCCGCGACCGAAAGGCCTTTGGCCGGCAGCACCGAGGTTTGGGAGATCTACAACACCACCGCCGACGTGCACCCGATGCATTTCCACCTGGTGAACGTGCAGCTCATCAACCGCCAGGCGTTCCAGAACTTCAACGGCACCGCCACTTTCAAGGCAGCGCCGACGCCTCCCGCGGCCAACGAAACCGGTTGGAAAGAGACGGTGATGATGTTCCCGGGCACAGTGACCAGGATCATCATGCAGTTCAACGTGCCGCAGATCCTGAGCGCGAGCAACACGGTCATTCCGACGCCGCCAAGCCCGCGCACTGGCGGCAACGAGTACGTCTGGCACTGTCACATCCTGGAGCACGAAGAGCACGACATGATGCGGCCGCTGGTGGTTTTCTGATCGCGATCGAACTGTTCGGGAGGCCAGCAGCGCTCCCGGACAGAATGGTACGCGTGTTGTGTCTGATCGGACGCGTTCACGAAGATGGCGATACCGATCGCATCCAGCACATCTCCGAACGCATTTGCGAAAAAAGCGCAGTTGGAATTCGAGCGCCTGGCGAGGAAGTGATACGCGCGGCGGGCATACAACCGGAATGATCCGGAACTGCGCAAGGACCCGCTCCAGCGAGGTGAAGACGTATGGCGCCTTCACCTCGCTGCGGAGGAAGCTGTCCCCCTGGCCGAGCCTTACTTGACCAAGCCTTCTGCTTTCAGCGTTTCCTGCACCGCGGGCCGTGCCCCAACCCTGCCCATGAAGTTCTTGATGTTCGGCCATTTGCCCAGATCGATCTTGTGCATGCCGGCCCAGTTGAGCACGGTGAACAGATAGGCATCGGCGACGCTGAACTTGTCGCCCGTCGCGTACTGCTTGCCTTCCAGCGATTTCTCCAGCGCATTCAGGCGCCGTTCGATCACGCCCAGCTGGACTTCCTTCATTTCCGGCGTCATCTTCGGATTGAATAGCGCGCCGATCTGCTTGTGGACTTCGGAGGCAGCGAAGTTCAGCGCCTCCATCAGGCGATATCGCTCCATCGTGCCGAGTTTCGGCGCGAGGCCCGACTCGGACTTCTGGTCGGCGAGGTATTGGCAGATCACGCCGACTTCGGTCAGCACCTGACCGTCGTCGAGCTGCAGCGCAGGCACGTAACCTTTGGGATTGATCTTCCAGAAGTCGTTGCCAGATGCAGTCTTCTTGTTCGGGATGTCGACTTTCTCCAGATCGAACTTGTAGCCGGCTTCGCGCAGGACGATGTGCGGCGCCATGGAGCATGCGCCAGGGGAGTAGTAAAGTTTCATGCGTGTTCCCTTCCTTGCTGTTGGATATTGGCAAAGGGCCGGCTCAATCATGTCGAGTTGGCCCCCGATATGCGATCGGACGTCGCCTCCATAGCTTACACGCGTTCAAATATTCCGCCAGCCCCCTTTCCAGTACCCGCACACATAGTGACCATGCTGTACTTGAGGTTTTTGCGGCGCATGGCATAGTTCAAAGTAGCCAGGCGGATGGCACCGGTCGTGCCCAGCGGGTGCCCGAGCGCGATCGCACCGCCCATCGGATTCACCTTGGTCCGATCGAGGCCGAGGGATCCTGGATCACTGCGAGCGACCGGGCCACCCGACCACATTACGCGCGACAAACCCTATCCATAAGTCCCCCCGTGCCGCGCCGGGAATATCATCGGTTCAACAGACCTGAAGTTTGCCACCACGGCGCGTGCGCACAAAATGACCGTCACAACGCGCAACACCAATATCCAACGTTACAGACTACCTGTTTGCCCACCTTACCCAACAACTCGCCCATCGGTCAATTAGGCGGTTGGCTCGATGTTCTGATTCAGGCGGAAGAAGTTCTTCGGGTCATACCTATTCTTCAGGGCTACCAAGCGATCATAGCTTTCGCGATAGGCAGACCGTGTTCGTTCTTGACCTTCCTCGCCGAGAAAATTTGCATAGGCGCCGCTGGTCGAACACGGATCGATGGCCGTCCAGAATCTGCGCGCCCAGCCTATATGTCGGCGACTTTCGGTGCGATCGGTCCAGGTCGCGGCGGCGTTTACGCAGAAAGCCGCGTCCCCAAGTTTTGTCGCGCCACCCAATTGATACACCGCCAGAACCGACAGCGGCGATGTCATCTGGTGTGCGCCGTCGACGATCACGTTGACCGCCGCGTCGCTGAGTTCGGACAGATATGCGGTTTTCCAATAGTTGTGGCGCCCGGCTGGTTGCGCGGCGTCAAACATGGTCTGGTGAGTGATGTAAGGCTTCAGACCGATGCCATCCACTAGCGGAGGTCCGAAGGCGCGCAACGGCTGCACCACGCGCTCGCCGGACTCGATGACGCCGGCATAGCAGACCGCGATCCCGATGACCGGCATACCGCGCAGAAAGGGCGGCAAGCTGAGAAGATGCGGTAAGCGGCGCAAGATGACGATGGTGGTCAGCTCATTGGATGCGGTCGTCGCATAGTTGCGATAAAAGCGCAACACCTCGGACGCCTTTTCCTGCGGATACAATACCCAGCCAGCGAGCACAATCGGCCCCACCGGGTGCAGGCGAAAGCGAAATTCTGTGACAATCCCGAAATTTGCACCGCCGCGCTGCAGCCCCCAGAACAGTTCCGCGTTTTGCTCCGCGCTCGCGTGCAGGAATTGTCCGTCGGCACAAACCAAATCGGCACTCAGCAGATTATCCGCCGTTAACCCATGCTTGCGCATTAGCCAACCGATGCCTCCGCCCAGGGCCAGGCCGGCAACCCCGGTACTGGACACGATTCCACCGGTGACCGCCAACGCGTGAGCCTGCGTCGCGCGATCGAGGCCGCCCCAATTGAGGCCAGGTTGAACCAACGCGAGCCGCTCATGCGGATCGACCCGAACCGCTCGCATAAGTGACAGATCGATGACCAGCCCATCGTCGCAGGTCCCATGGCCCGCCACGCTGTGCCCACCCCCGCGCACCGCGACCAGCAGTTCGTGAGCACGCGCGAACTCGACCGCCGCCTTGACATCCGCAACGCTTGCGCATCGCGCGATCAGCGCCGGGGTCTTATCGATCATGCCGTTCCACACTCGGCGCGCCTGGTTGAAGTCCGCATCGCCGGGCAGCACGACCGTACCCTCGAAATGCTTCGCGAGGTGCATGATGGCAGTATTGGAATAACGGTTCCCGGACATCGCTAGCGGCAAAGTAAGAGAATTCTGTTGCCAATAGGGCAACCGATTCGCAGTTCGGAATTGTATCGGAGATCGAACGGGAGCACGGCGGACGCGGAGTCCCACACGGCGCCGGGCACCACCTTCCACAAGCACGCAGGAGAAGCGAGCAGGGTTTCAATTGCCACAAAGACCGCACGCAGTACGAAGCTTACGCAAAGCCAAGTGGCCGTTTGCGCTAGCGCTCGCTCCTCGATTCCGCAGAAACCTTGCTTTTCTGTCCGACATCGAGTCGTCGTTGAGATCGCAGCCATAGTCACCGTCATGAATAAAGCCAACGCCGCGACCTGGAGGCGCACGGGTTCTGAATGCCGTTCTGCCCAGTTCGCTGGTCGCGGCTGCAATCCTATTTCCTGATTGCAATGTCCTTCTTCGTGCTTTCCACGATGGTGATCAACTCCTGCTGCTCTTTCGCCGGCACCGTGTAGTTATTCAGCACCCGCCGAAAGTCGCCCAACATGGCTTGCCACTCCTTCTCGCCAATATTGAGGTGGACGTGGGACTCTTTCATGGCGCGACCGGTGTACTTGCACGGCCCGCCGGTTTGCTGGCAGACCAGGGCGGTCACGTGAAACTTCAGCCCTGCCGCAGGGACCCGGATTCTGGCCGCCTTAATGGCGGGATTGGCGTTGAGCACGTCGTTCGCGAGCAGAAGCTCGATGAAGCTGTCCACCACCACGGAAATGGGATAGATCCCTCCCAGCCGATCATAGAGCGATTTTGCCGGCTGGGGGTCCGCCGCATTGACGGCGCCCGCTGCGAAAAGAACGATCGTTAGGCCCGCGAGAACGGTCGATTTCATAAACGAATGCGCCAATGGCAAAACATATCCTCGTTGAATTTCTTTGAACATGGTGTGTACCTCCAAGAATTGATATTGAACAGGAATTCCGGCCGCGCTTTACGCTCGCTACTTCTTGGTCGCTTGCAACGAGATGCTCTTCACGCCGTACTTCTTCGCCGCCGCCCGGGCGTTGTCGGAAATGAATCGGTACTGCGGATTGTCCTGGACCACCACGACCCGCAGCCCGGCGCGCTCGATCGCCTCGACGTACCGGTCCACTTGCATGGCCCCGCCAATACAGGCCGCCCACAGCGTGGCATTGCAGGTGATGCCGTCCGGGAGCTGGGCCTCGGTGACGATGTCGGCAATCGCCAACCGCCCACCGGGTCGCAACAGACGCGCCGCTTCGTTGAACACTTGCTGTTTGTCCGGCGCCAGGTTAATCACCCCGTTGCTGATGACCGCATCGAACGCGCCGTCGTCGCAGCGTACGCCTTCGATGTAGCTCTTCAGGTAGGAGACGTTTTCGAAACCGGCCGCTGCGCGCAGGCGCTCGGCCTTGTCGAGCTGCGCGTCGGTCATGTCCACGCCGACTACCCTGCCGTTCTTGCCGACATACAGGGCGGCAATGAAGGTATCCATGCTCGATCCGCTGCCCAGATCGACCACAGTCTCACCTGGCTGAAGCTTCGCGAGGTCGAAGTAATAGCCGACTCCCGCGAACGAATCGACGCCGCCAGCCGGAACGCGGTCGAGATCGGCGCTGGAGTAGCCCAGGCGTTCGGCCAATACGCGGCCCAATTCGAAATGAAACTTGCCGTGCGGGTTGCGGGCCACTTCACCGTACATTTCCTTGATCTTTTGCTCCAGCTCGGCGGTATTGAGTTGAGTCTTGGTAGTCGTCGCCATATCCATGATGTGCCTCCTTTTCAGTCGAAGATTTACGCTGAGCAATCTACTTAGCGTTGGATCACGATAACGAGAGGCTCTTCCGGTCGTCTTCCGGAAATCTTCCTTTCGGAGCATGACGGGAAATTCGGCGCGGACGCGCCGCCAAGCGATTGAATCGGGACGGGTAACCAGGCCCGCCCCAGCGGACGGGTCAGGGCGTCCCGGCCATCCGATCGAACAGGTAGGTCATAGGCGACGTGGAGCCCATCAACACACCGCCGTGCATCAGGTCCAGCGCCTGTTGGCGTGCATCCCGACAGCGGCAGGTGTCGCCCCGCGCCCGCTCCACGCCGCAGCGGACGATGGCAGCGCAGGCCTCGCCCACCGGATTACCGGTCTTGGCTGCGAGTTGCTCGAGGCGTTCCGCGCAGCGCGCTCCGCGCTCGATATCGCCTTGTTCGAGGTAGTAGAGTGCCAGCCAGGGATAGAGATCCAGGCTGCAGGCCGTACATGGGCCATTCGCTTCGAGTAGCGCTTCGCTTTGTGCTACCAAGTGGGCCACCTGCCCGGTATCTCCGGCTTGCAGACGGTTCCAGATGCCGACACCGTACAGTCGTTGCAGGCAGTGATCGCGAATCGACGCGCGTTCCGCCTGCTCGATGCCTTTCTGCACCGACCGCCATCCCAACTCGATGGCGTTCACCAGGGTATGCAGCACCGCGCGGCGCGCTAACGCATAGGCCATGCCGGCCGGCGAACCGACCTTGTCGTGCAAGGCGAGACTTTCATCGAGCTGCTTCAGCGCCGTTGCGGCGTCGCCCCGCCACAGATTAATCGTCCCCAGCGCATACTGGCAAATGGCGACGCAACGTAGGTCGCCCAGTCGATCCGCCTCGACGGCGACTTCCTGCATGAACGTAGTTGCTTGACCCAGCATCTGGTCGTCGTGCACATGGTATTCCCACAGACACAGGTGGGCATCGGTGGCCACTACCAGGTCGGGCGACCAGCGGCCGTGCCGCAGACGTTGTTTCTCGTAGTGTAGTCCTTCCTGCCAGCGCCCCAATGGCAAATAGGCCATGGCGAGGATTTCACAGGCCTGCGCTGATTCCACCGTGGCCTGCACCGATTCCGCCAGATCGAGCGCACGGCGTGCATATTCGGCCGCTTCCTCGAGCCGGTTGAAATGCCACAGGTAAAGCGCGCGCAGGATATGCAACCGCGCGTGCACGCGCGGGTCGTTGCCAACATGGCGCCAGGCCTCCGCCAGATGCCGTCCGGCTTTCTGCATGTCGGCGGCGAAGATGGCGACAAGCGCGATCTTGCGGTGCAGTTCCGTGAGTTCGGCTTCGTTGACGGGCAAGCCTTCGATCAAGGACATCGCACGTTCGTACGCCGCGAAGCTGTGACTCAGATAGCCCACGGCGCGGCTGGTATCGCCGATCAAGCTGTAAAGGTCCCCGCAGATCCGTTTCACCATGACGTCCTTGGCCGGCTCAAGCAAGGCCAAGGCGTCGCGATAACGGCACAGCGCGTCCTCGTGCGCGTACATCGAGGCCGCTCGCTGCCCGGCGAGCATCAGAAAGTGGGCGGCCTGCCTGGCATCGCCGGCTCTTTGATAATGAAACGCGATCTGTTCGACCGGCAGTTCCGCTTCGCGCTCGCCTAGCTCGACCAGGCTATGCGCAACCCGCGCATGCATTACACGGCGCCTGGCTTCCGAGGTCGATTCATAAATACAGTTCCGATACAGCGCGTGCCGAAAATGGTAGTGAATACCGCGTTCGTACAGCAGTTGTGCCGCGATCAGACGGTCGATCAAGCCGAGCAAACTGGCGTCGCCATCCTCTCTACCCTCGTTTCCGCTTGGCCACAGCGTCTCCAACAAGGGATAGGAAACGCCCTCGCCTGCAACGGCGGCGATTGTCAACAGCTCGCGCGTCGATGAGGAAAGTTTCTCGAGCCGTTCGGCGACGCTGTTGCGCAGCGACGCTGGAATCGTCCCGGTCGACTGCGATCGGTGCGTGCCCGGCGACGACGGCCGACTGCGGAACTCATGCAACTCCAGCGCATACATCGGATTGCCCTCGGAAAGCTGAAAGACCTCGTCGCTCTGCTCGCGCGATAGGGGCAACTCACCGTTCTGCTGCTGAAGAAGATCATGATGATCGACGGCGCTCAAAGGGCCGAGCGTAAGCACGTTCACCGTCGCCGTTTCACGAACGCTCCGGACAAGCTTGTCCAGCGGATCGCCGATCCCCGCCTCTTCGTTGCGGCGTGTGGCAACCAAGAGCAGCGGCACATTCCGCAATTGTCGCGCGAGAAAGTGGAACAGCTCGAGCGAACCCTGATCGGCCGCGTGACCGTTTTCCATTACCACGACCAGCGGGGCTGATAAAGCGCACTGCCGCAGAAACTCCGCGATACCGGCAAACAAATAGGTCTGGGCCACCCGCGGGTCGGAGTTGGGCACCGGCTGCGCATCCTGCAGGTGCCCAGACAGCACGGCGGCGATTTCCGCAGGTATCCGTTCCTGGCCCGGAGGACTGTCGCGCAGCGCCGCCTGAAGGATGTCGAGGAACGGACCGTAGGCGATCGTCCCTTCCATCTCGTATGCCGAACCTACGAGCGCGTGAAATCCACGCCGCTGTGCGCGGGCAATCAGCTCCCCGGTCAGTCGAGTCTTACCGATGCCAGCCGGCCCCTCAATCAATAACACGCTCCCTCGTTCAGCGAGCAGTTGGTCCAGGCAAGCATCGATGACCCGGCACTCGATCTCGCGGTTCACCAAGGGTGCCATTCGGATCGACGTCTGCAATCGTGTCCGATCGACGACGGCCGTAGTGTCCGGATTCTGCCGGTCGATCTCGTCGTACAATGCGCGAGTCTCCTGCGATGGCGCGACCCCAAGTTCCTCGGCCAGGGCGCCCAGGCAAACGCCGTATTGCTTCAGGGCGCGATCACGTTGACCTTGCCGCGCAAAGATCGTCATCAGAGCGCGGTGGGCGATCTCCAGCGCGGGATCCTTGTCCAGGGCTGTTCGGTAAGTTTCCGCCGCAGCGGCCAAGTCGCCGCGCGATTGATAATGCTGGGCGAGTGCCAGCAAGACATCGACATAAAGCTGCCGGAGATGATCGCGCGGGGCTTGTGTCCACGTCGCGTACAGATCCATCGGTAGCAGATCACCCGTGTACAATGCAGTGGCTCGCTCCAGTTCCTTAATCTGCAGAGACGCCAAAGCATCGCGCGACGTCCGCTCAAATACATCGATGTCCGTAATCACCCCGCCGGGTGGGGCGAGCATCACGAGATTCTTGTAAGTGGCAATCCACCCGCTGGCATCGGATTTCCGGTCACCGGCACCAAAGGCTTTGCGCAACTGGTGGATCGCTTTGTACAATTGCGCGGCGGCATTGGTGCTGTCCAGATCCGGCCACAGGAGCTGCATCGCCTGATCGCGCACCAACTGGCGGTCATGGTTCAGCGCGAGCAACTTCAGCAAGGCCGGCGCTTTGCGGCCTGGGATGTCATCGTTTCCGAGCCTCGCCTCGGAAACGCAGACCCGGAATCGACCGAGAAGGGAAATTTCAACTGATCTTTTGCTCATTCATTCGAGTCGAAAATAGTGGACGTTCTCGATGGAAGACTCGGAATCACAACTCCTGGAGATCACCTGATGAATCGCGATCTGATGTCGCCCGAACAGCTTACACCCGCTCGAAAATTCCGGTAGCTCCCATTCCAGTTCCCACGCAGATGGTAACCATTCGGTGCTTGAGGTCTTTGCGCCGCATCGCATGGATCACGTGAGCCGAACGAATGGTGCCGGCCGCGCCCAGCGGATGGCCGAGCGCGATCGCACCGCCCACGATGATGAACCACTCGTCGCGGACTGCTGCCGCTTTCCGCACCGGGGTTCCGGCGCTCCCGGCTCGCACTGATTGGTGGCCACCTAGTCCGCTTGGACCGTTGCGGCCAGAATGCGAATCCCCCGCGCGTGGTCCAGCAGCGGGCGCAGCAATACACCGAGCGATCAATCTCCAGTGACGGTGTATAGGTCTTATTATCGTGGTTGCGGCCGCGGCGGACTCGAAACACGGAGACCATTTGCCACAAACTCAATGTCAGACCGGCAGACTAGCCTCGGCCTCGAGCGGGCAAGGGTGCTCGCGCGGGCGCGCAAACGCCATCTGGCAACTCTCATTTTTCCAAGATGGCGGTCACGGCTGGAGCCGGCGGCATAGGCCGGCGTCGCACCCGGACGCGCCGCGCGCACAATGTCGATTTCGACCATCGTCTGCGCGCCGGCCAGCGCAACGTTGATTCGCAGCACAGGTTCGCGCCATGTACCGAGTAGGTCTGATCTCCGATACGCACGGTCTGCTTCGACCCGAAGCGAAGTCGTTCCTGCAAGGCTGCGACCACATCGTTCACGGCGGCGACATCGGCCGCTCCGGCATCCTCGAAGACCTCGCCAAATTGGCGCCAGTCACCGCGGTGCGGGGAAACAACGATAAAGGTCCGTGGACCGAGACCCTGCGCGAAACCGAATTTCTGCGGGTGGGTGAAGTGTACTTGTATGCCATTCACGACCTTGCGCGGCTCGACATCGAGCCCGCTGCGGCGGGTGTACGCGTGGTCGTTTCCGGTCACTCGCACAGACCGCTGGTCGAGGAGCGCAACGGCGTTCTCTACGTCAATCCGGGCAGCGCCGGGCCGCGCCGCTTCAAGCTGCCCATCGGCGTCGGGGAACTCCTGATAACCGGCAGCGCAGTGTCTGCTCGCCTGGTGGAACTCGTTTGCCGGAATGCGGCCTGAACTCAGCGTCGAACGTACGCGCTCGCTGTTCGGGATGTCGAGTTTTTCCAGGGCGGACTTGAAACCCGTTTAGCGCAGGGCGATACGTGGCGCCATGCAGCCGCCGCCAGGCAAGAAGCAAGATTGCCTGCGCGTTCGCTCAGGTTCTGCGCGATTCCATCAAAAAGGGGTCATTTCGAAATTGCTGAAATGACCCCTGATCGGCGAGCGGATGTCGCCCCAAAAGCCTACGCGCGTTCAAATATTCCGGCCGCCCCCATCCCAGTTCCGACGCACATTGTAACCATGCCGTACTTGAGCTTTTTGCGCCGCATGGCATGGATCACCGTAGCCGAGCGAATGGCGCCGGTCGCCCCCAGCGGATGGCCGAGCGCGATCGCACCGCCCATCGGATTCACCTTGGCCGGGTCGAGGCCCAGATCCTGGATCACCGCCAGCGACTGCGCCGCGAAGGCTTCGTTCAATTCGAACCAGTCGATCTGGTCCTGGGTGATGCCGCCTGCCCTGCAGGCCGCGGGAATCGCCTCTTTCGGGCCGATGCCCATGATCTCCGGCGGCACGCCCCTGACCGCAAAGGAGACGAAGCGCGCAAGCGGCGTCAGGTTGAACTGCTTCAGGATTCTTTCGCTGACCAAGATCAGCGCGCCCGAGCCGTCCGACATCTGCGAACTGTTGCCTGCGGTGACCGAGCCCTTAGCCGCAAACACCGGCCGCAGTTTAGCCAGCGACGCGAGGCTGGTGTCGGCACGCGCACCTTCGTCCGCATCTACCCTGCGCGTCTTGACATCGATCTTGCCGCTCGCGAGATTGGGAAAGCGCTCGACGATCTCGACCGCGGCGGTCTCGTCCTTGAATTCGCCCGCGGCTTGCGCCGCCAGCGCCTTCTGGTGCGACTTCAGCGAGAATTCGTCCTGCGCTTCGCGCGAAATCTTCCATTGCTGCGCCACTTTCTCCGCCGTCAGGCCCATGCCGTAGGCCATGCCGATGTTCTCGTCCCTGAAGATGTTCATGTTCATGGTCGGATGGTGACCCATCATCGGCACCATGGACATCGATTCCGTACCCGCTGCGATCATCACCTCGGCCTGGCCGACGCGGATTCGGTCGGCCGCCATCGCGATCGCCGTGATGCCGGAGGCGCAGTAGCGATTGACGGTCACGCCGGCGACCGACTTCGGCAGGCCCGCGAGCAGCACCGCCATGCGCGCCACATTGAGGCCCTGCTCCGCTTCCGGGAAGGAGCAGCCGACGATGGCATCCTCGATCAGCTTCACGTCCAGTCCCGGCACCTGCGACACGGCGGACTGGATCGCGCGCACCAGCAGGTCGTCCGGCCGCATATTCCTGAACATGCCGCGCGGCGCCTTGCCGATCGGGGTGCGGGTCGCGGCGACGATATAAGCGTCTTGCAATTGTATGGTCATATCAGTTCTCCAATAAGGGCTCGGTTTAGTTGCGCACCGGTTTGCCGGTTTGCATCATGCCCATGATGCGTTCCTGTGTCTTGGGATGCTCTAAGAGTTCCATGAACGCCTTGCGTTCCAGGTCGAGCAGCCACTGTTCGCTCACCAGCCTGCCCTGATCCACGTCGCCGCCTGAGACGATCTCGGCGATCATCGCGCCCAGCTTGTAGTCGTGCGCGGAGATGAAGCCGCCGTCGCGCATGTTCACCAGCTGCGCCATGATGGTCGCCATGCCGTAGCGTCCCGCGACCGGCACCAGCGCCGGGAGGGGCGGCCGGTAGCCGGCATCGAACAGCGCGCGCGCCTCGACCTTGGCCACGTGCAGCAGCTCGTAGGGATTGAACACGATGACGTCGTTCGCCGCCAGGTAGCCCATCTTCTTCGCCTCCAGCGCCGACTTGGATACGGCCGCGGTGGCAGGGCTCATGAAGTAATTCTTCAGGAACTGCAGCAGGTCGTTGCCCTTGGCGTCGGCCGCCGCACGCACCGCCGCCTCCTTCAGGCCGCCGCCCGCCGGGATCAGGCCGACGCCGATTTCCACCAGCCCGATATACGATTCGATCGAGGCCACGCGCTTGGCGGCATGCATCAACAATTCGCAACCGCCGCCCAGCGCCAGCCCCGAGACTGCGGCGACCACCGGCACGTTGGCGTATTTCATCGCCTGATGCGCCCGTTGCAGTTTGGCCACTTCCGGCTCGATCGCCTTGACCCCGCCCGACATAAAGAGGGGCAGCATCGACTGCAGATCAGCACCAACAGAGAACGCGCCGCCGGCAGCCGCATCGGCGCTCCACAGCACCAGGCCCTTGTAACTTTTTTCCGCCTCGTCGAGGGCTTTGGCCAAGCCGGCGATCACGCCGGGGCCAATCGAGTGCATCTTGGTCTTCAGCGACAGGATCAGCACCTCGTCGTTCTGGTGCCAGAGGCGCACCGAATCGTCCTCGAACACAGTAGTGCCCGCAGTCCTGCCATCGGCCGCGGCGGCACCCTCGATCGGCGCGCGAAACATCTGGCGCTGATACACCGGCAGGGTCGAACGTGGCACGTACGTCTTGCGCGCAGCCGACCAGGAACCCTCGGACGTATGCACGCCGCTGCGGCCGTCCGTTACCCAGGCCGGCAGCGGCGCCTGGCAGATGGCCTTGCCGGCTTCGATGTCTTCCTTGATCCAGCCTGCGATTTGCTGCCAGCCGGCGGTCTGCCAGGTCTCGAACGGGCCGACGCTCTGGCCGAAGCCCCAGCGCATGGCGAAGTCGACGTCGCGCGCGTTGTCGGCAATAGCTTCCAGGTGGACCGCAATGTAATGGAACACGTCGCGGAATATCGCCCACAGGAATTGCGCCTGTGGATTGCTCGATTCGCGCAGAGTCTTCATGCGCTTCGCCGGGTCTTTCTCCTTCAGCATGCGCGCGATGATGTCCTCCGCCTTACCGCCGCCGACGACGTATTCGCCGGTGGCGAAATCCAGGCGCTGAATCTCCTTGCCGACTTTCTTGTAGAAGCCGGCGCCGGTCTTCTGCCCCAGCGCGCCCGCCTGCACCAGCTTAGTCAGGACCTCGGGGGTGCGGTAGACCGCGGCGAAGGGATCGGCCGCGAGGTTGTCCTGCATGGTCTTGATCACGTGGCCCATGGTGTCGAGGCCGACCACGTCGGCGGTGCGGAAGGTACCCGACTTGGCGCGGCCCAGCTTGGCACCGGTGAGATCGTCCACCACGTCGCAGGAAAGGCCGAACTTTTCCGCCTCGTGCATAGTCGCGAGCATGCCGAAGATGCCGACGCGATTGGCGATGAAATTCGGCGTGTCTTTCGCCCGCACCACGCCTTTGCCGAGCGTGGTGGTGAGGAAGCCTTCGAGCTGGTCCAGGATCGCAGCGGCCGTCGCGGCGGTCGGGATCAGCTCCACCAGGTGCATGTAGCGCGGCGGGTTGAAGAAATGCACGCCGCAAAAGCGCGCCTTCAGCTGCGCGTCGAAGCCTTCGGACAGCGAAGTGATCGACAATCCCGAGGTATTCGACGCGAAGATCGCGTGCGGCGCGATGAACGGCGCGACCTTCTTGTACAAGTCGTGCTTCCAGTCCATGCGCTCGGCGATCGCCTCGATGACGAGGTCGCAGCCCTTCAGAGCCTCGAGATTCTCTTCGTAGTTGCCAACTTCTATATAAGCCGCGTCATCCTTGTTTCCGAAGGGCGCTGGATTCAGCTTCTTGAGGCCTTCGATGGCGCGCAGCACGATGCCGTTCTTGGGGCCTTCCTTGGCCGGCAGGTCGAACAGGACCACGGGCACGCGGGCGTTGACGCAATGCGCGGCGATCTGCGCCCCCATCACGCCGGCGCCGAGGACGGCGACTTTCCTGATGATGAAATTGTTCACGGTAACCTTCTCCTATTAGAAAAGTTCAGCTTCGAGATCGACCAGATTCGCCGCACCCGAGCGTGCCTGGCGGATCAGCATGGCGGTTTCCGGCAACAACCGGGCATAGTAAAAGCGGGCGGTGGCGAGCTTCGCCTTATAGAAGCTGTCGCCGGAGTCGAGTTTCGCCAGCGCGATCTTCGCCATGCGGGCGAAGAAATAGGCGTACACCAGATGCCCGACCACGCGCAGGTAGGGAACGGCGGCAGCGCCGACTTCATCGCGGTTTTGAAACGCCTTCATGCCGATTTCCATGGTCAGCTTGGTCAGCTTGCCGCCGAGTTCCCCCAGTGGCGTGACGAATTCGGAGAGCGCCTCGTCGGTGCCGTTCTCTTCGACGAAAGCCTGCACCAGCGCGCCGAACTTCTTCAGCTTCGCGCCGTTGTCCATCAGCACCTTGCGCCCGAGCAGGTCGAGCGACTGGATGGTATTGGTGCCTTCGTAGATCATGTTGATGCGCGCGTCGCGCACATACTGTTCCATGCCCCACTCGGCAATATAGCCGTGGCCGCCGTAGACTTGCATCGCTTCCGAGGCGGCGATCCAGCCGTTGTCGGTGAGGAACGCCTTGATGATGGGCGTCAGGAGCGTAACCAGGTCGGCCGCTTCATTGCGCACCTCTGCGTCCGGATGATGCAGTTCGCGGTCGATCTGCAGCGCGACAAACGAAGTAAAGGCGCGGCCGCCTTCGGCGTAGGCCTTCGCCGTCAACAGCATGCGGCGCACATCCGGGTGGACGATGATGGGATCGGCGGTCAGCTTCGGCGCTTTGATGCCGGTGAGGCTGCGCATCTGCACGCGGTCCTTGGCGTACACGAGTGCGTTCTGAAACGCGACTTCTGTCTGTCCCAGCCCTTGCATGCCCACGCCGAGGCGGGCGGCGTTCATCATCACGAACATCGCGTTCAGGCCCTTGTTCGGCTCGCCGATGATCCAGCCCGTGGCTGCATCCATGTTCATCTGGCAGGTCGAATTGCCGTGTATGCCCATTTTCTCCTCGATCGCACCGCAGGTGATCGCATTGCGCGCGCCCACGCTGCCGTCGGCAGCCGGAATGAATTTCGGCACCACGAACAGAGAAATCCCCTTGGTGCCCATGGGCGCATAGGGCAGGCGCGCCAGCACCAGGTGGAGGATATTCGCGGCCATGTCGTGCTCGCCGGCGGAGATGAATATCTTGCTGCCGGTAATCTTGTAGGAGCCGTCCGGTTGCGGTTCCGCTTTGGAGCGCAGCAGTCCCAGGTCGGTGCCGCAATGCGCCTCGGTCAGGCACATGGTGCCGGTCCATTCTCCGGAAACCAGCTTCGGCAGATATCGCTTCTTCTGCTCGGGGGTGCCGTGTTCATGCAGGCATTCGTAGGCCCCGTGCGACAGCCCGGGATACATGTACCAGGCCTGATTGCAGGCGTTCAGCATCTCCGAAAACGGGTTGTACAGGACCACCGGCAGGCCCTGGCCGCCGTACTCCGGATCGCAGGTGAGCGAGGGCCATCCCGCCTCCACGAACTGTCGATACGCCTCTTTGAAGCCTTTGGGCGTAGTCACTGCATGGGTGACAGGATCCAAATGACAGCCTTCGCGGTCACCCGTCTGGTTCAGCGGGAACAGCACCTTCGAGGTGAATTTCGCTCCTTCCTCCAACACCTGATTGATGGTGTCGGCATCGACTTCGGCGTACTTAGGTATCTGCTTCAGTTCATTCTCGACCTGCAGCAATTCGTGCAGCACGAACTGCATGTCACGCAATGGAGCGACATATTGACCCATACTTCTCTCCTTCCAATTGGCTACAACGATAGACTCTTCGGCAACATGGGGTTCCGGTTCATGCGGCCTTGCGCACACGTGCCGGCTTGCCGGTTTTTCCGGGAAGCGTAGGCAAAGGCGCGCGCAGACCGCCCAGCATGAAGCTCATCAGCCGCGCATACAGCGCGTCGGTATCGCCGTCATCCAGATCGCCCTCGGCGACGATATGCAGCGTGTCAGCGCCGGAAATCGCGTAGGCCATGGCACCGAGCATAAAATGAAAGCGCCACAAGATCTCCTCGGCGGGCACGCCGGGCAGCGCCTTGATCAGCGCCGCCTTGAAACGCGCGGTCACCGCCGCATACTCCTCGGCCAGAAAGCCGCGCACGAATTCTGACGGCTTGGTGTAGGTGCGTCCCAGCAGGCGCATGAAGGTGCGCCCGCCGCCTTCGGTGTCGGCCGCCATTTTCAACGCCTCGCCGAAAAACACTTCGAGGATACGGCTCGGCTTTACCGGCGCGTCCCCGGCCTCGGCTTCCAGACGTTCGAGTTGCTTCAGCCGCTGCTGATTGAGCCAGGTCAGCCGGCGCCGGAATACCTCCCGGATCAGTTCTTCCTTGGACCCGAAGTGGTAATTGACGGCAGCCAGATTGACCGCGGCAGCGCCGGTGATCTGGCGCAGGGTCGTCGCTTCGAATCCGCGTTCGGTAAACAGCGATTCAGCGGCATCGAGGATGCGCACGCGGGTATCGATTTCAGCCATGGGAATGTATACGCATGTTTCAAACGGTTGTTTGAATCATACAACACAATCCCGCCGGATTGCAAATCGGAAATAATCCGGCCTGGATCACGCCTCGCCACATCGCGCTTTTCGTCCCTACTTGCCCCAGCTCAGCGCGATCGGATCCACTGCGTTCGCGAGTTCCAGCAACCCAGCGCGCGTCGCTGGATGCAGGGGTTCCAGCGGATGGCGCACGGCCTCGCTCCTGATCACGCCGCCTTCTGCCATGACCGCTTTGGTCGCGCGCAAACCGCATTGCCGGTTCTCGAAGTTGATGAGCGGCAGGATACGGGTGTAGGCCGCAAGCGCTTCTGCGCGCCGGCCGGCGCGATGGTGCGCGAGCACGGGCTTGATCAGGTCGGGCAGCAGCGCGCTGGGCATGGTGCCGGTCGCGCCGGCATCGAGATCGGCCATGAGCGTGATCGACTCCTCGCCGTCGAACGGCCCGGCGATGGCCTCGCCGCCCGCCGCGATCAGAGCGCGCAATTTGGCTGCCGCGCCCGCCACTTCAATCTTGAAATAACGTACTTGCGGCACCTCGCGCACAAGCCGCGCCAGCAGCGGTACCGACAGATTGACGCCTGCGAGCGGCGCGTCCTGCACCATGATCGGTAGCGAGACCGCCGCAGCGACGCGCGCGTAGTGCTCGACGATGCCGGTCTCATCGGCGCGCAGCGACGCGCCGTGATACGGTGGCATCAGCATGAGCATGCGCGCGCCGGCCGCTGCCGCCTGGCTCGCGCGCGCTGTCGCGATGCGTGTGCTGAAATGGCTGCAGGTGACGATCACCGGCACGCGGCCGGCGACGTGCGCCATGCACTGGTCGAGCAGCAGGTCGCGCTCGGCGTCCGAGAGCAGGAATTGCTCCGAATAGTTGGCCAGTATGCAGATGCCGTCGACGCCCTGGTCGACCATGCAGTCGAGCACCCGCCGCATGCCGTCGAGGTCCAGTTCGCCCGATTCGGAAAACGGCGTCGGCGCGATCGGAAACACGCCGCTGAAATACTCTGCGCCTGTCGCGGTCATGGTGCTTGGCTCCTGAGTCGCCGGCAATTCAATCGATCTTCTGCGGGGCAATTGCCGGTGCAAGATTATGCGCCCGATCCGGCGATTCCACGGTCGCCTGCCGCCCGATGAAGGCAGAATCCATCGCGCCTCCATGGCCGTTGACGCAGAATTCCGCAATTGACAGCGGCGCCGGCGCTGAAGATACTCCGACAATTGCCGTTAACCATCGAGCGGCCACACCGCCAGCGGTAACAGGAGCGAATCCCTTGAGTCTCATCCCGGTTGAGAAAAGTGAAATTGCCCTCGGCCAGCCGCTGCCGTGGGCGCTATACGATCAGAACCACAAGCTGCTGAAAGCGCAGGGAGAATCCATCGATACTGCGGCGCAGCTGCAAACCTTGCTGGACGCCGTTCCCCTGCGCGAGTTGATCTGGCAATCCGCATCCGAGCCGTCGGAAGCAGTCGATGAAACACCGGAGATCGATCTTTCCGACACGCCGGACGGCCGTTTTACGTTCCACGACATGAACCTCAAGACCGGCGACCGGATCCAACTGCAGCCCCCGGCCCAGCTCGGCCACGAGCGCCATGTCGTCAAACTGGTCGGCTACCTCGAGCCGGTCAGCGTCCTGGTGACCGCGCCCATGGTGCACGGGGTGCGCCTGCCGCTGCTCGAAGACGAGATCGTAGTCGTGCGCGTGTTCTCGGGACAGAATGCGTTTGGCTTTACCTGCACCATCCGGCGGGTGTGCAAGGTGCCGTTCGACTATATCCACCTTTCATTTCCAAACGAAATTCAGGGCGCGGTGATACGCAAATCGCCGCGGATCAGAATCAAAATCATCGCCGCCATCACCGATCCGGACAAGGAAGGGGGCGAGCCGTTGTCGGGCGTGATCGCCAATATCAGTTCCACCGGAGCCCGGGTCGACGCACCCAATCCGCTCGGGGAAACCGGGCAAAGAATGCGGCTCTCGTTCCGCGTGAATCTGCACGGCATGGACGTCTATTTGACGACGACCGCCATCATCCGCAGCGTTCTCAGGGACGACGCCATGCATGATCGCACGCAGCAAGCGCTGGTGCATCACGGCGTCGAATTCCAGGACCTGCAGCCCAACGACACCATGATCCTGCAAAGCCTGATCTACCAGAAGATGATCGAGCAGCCGCACACCGTGGTCTAGCCGTCACTGGTTCTGGCACTCGGAATGGTTTCGTTGCTAGGACATCCGGCGTAATCGGCAATCGCGCTTGCATCGCGGCGCTCGGGGAGCATGCATGGACAGCATTTTCGGCAAGTACGAACTCAAAGGCCTGCTGGGCAGGGGAAGTTCGGGGGCGGTCTATCACGCCGTAGATGCTTTTTCCGGTGACGACGTCGCGGTGAAAGTCATCGATCCCGCCGTGTTCCAGGACCCCGAATTCGGAACCGTGCTGCGCAAGCAGTTTTTGAAAGAAGCGTCCCTCGCCGGCAAGCTGACGCACCCGCACATCGCATCGATTCTCGATGCCGTTGTAACCGACGATGCCGGGTACATCGTAATGGAGTACGTGCCGGGGGCAAATCTCTCCAAGTACGCCGCCGTCGACAGTCTGTTATCGGCAGAGGACGCAGTCCAGATCGGCTTCAAATGTTGCGGCGCGCTGGACTATGCGTTCCGCCAGGGCGTTATCCACAGGGATATCAAGCCCGCGAATATTATGATCGTCAACGACAACGATGTGAAAATCACCGATTTCGGCGCCGCCTTTCTTCACAACCGCGATGCGACGCAACCGGTCAACATCGGATCGCCCGCTTATATGTCGCCGGAGCAAGTCAGCGGCCAGGCGCTCACGCATGCCACCGACATGTATTGCCTGGGGGTGGTGTTGTACGAGCTCCTGACCGGAAGACGGCCATTTTGCGCCGACAACATCACCGATCTGATCCATAAAATCCTGCATGAAGATCCGCTGCCGCCGAGCCAGTTGAAAGCCTCGTTGGGCGGCGTGGACCGCATCGTGCTGACGATGCTGAAGAAGAAACCCGAGGAACGCTACCCGAGCTGGGCCGATCTTGCGCTGGAGCTGGCCGAGATCGGTCGGCTCGGCGGACATCAGCGCTCGATTCCGGACAGCGAGCGCTATGCGGCTCTGAAACGCGTGGCGATGCTGTCGTCGCTGTCCGCAGCAGAAATATGGGAACTGGTGAACGCAGGCCGCTGGACGCGCCTGCATGCCCGCAGCCAGATCGTGCGCGAGAATGAGCCCGGCCGCAGCATGTTCTTTCTGGCGCAAGGCGATGTCAAAGTCACGCAGGCGGGGCGCCTGCTCAACGTCATCGGAGCGGGGGAATTTTTCGGAGAAATGGGCTACATCTGCGGCGGCGACCAGCCGCGACAGGCGACGGTTGAGTCGATGACCGAGGTGATCCTTGCCGAGTTTGAAGACACCGCCCTGGACCACATGCGCAAGTCCTGCCACAGCAGCTTCATGCGCGCGCTGGTGCGAAACCTGGCTGATCGCCTGGCCTTGGCTGATATCCGAATCAGCGGTCAGGCGATTTGACGGTATAGGAATATCCGGCCCGCCGTCGGTCGCGCCGTCTCTCTCGGGAGTACGTTGACGCTGCGCGAATGGCTTAAGGTAGCCGAAGGCGTCGCCGATGCGGTTCGCCGAATTGCCCTTCTCGACTGGCTGCAGGCGGACATTCCCGCCCGGATCCTCTGCGGTTTTGACACCCGCTGTTACTTCAGCGCCGCAATTTCCTGGTACATGCGAAGCGCGTTGCGCACATAGGCGCTTTGGCCGGGCACCAATTCCGTGGGCTGCGCCAGTTCCTGGCTGAGGCTAACCTCGGTCGATGACAGGTATTGATTCGCCTTGGCGAGCAGGCGCCTCAGCGTGGCCGGATCCCGCAGATTCATGTTCAGCGATTGGGCGACGCCCAGGACTCTTGGGTCGTTCAGCGCTTTGCTCAGAGCGGTAATCCGGGCTGGCAAAGGCGAGACCATGGACGCTGTATTCATGGCATGCTTTCAGGCATCGCTGCGGTACAGGACCCCACCGGCGCTGAAGCAAGGCGGGGTCATTGGAACAACGGGCTACGCGCTCGCCTTGTTTTCCAGCAACTGCAGCATCAAGGCCAGGATCAAGGCCTGCGCCAGTTCCCCAAAGCTCGCGCCAAGTTGAGTGCTCTCTCCGGAAAGCAAGCCTCGCGCGATCTGATCTTGCGCGGCCTGGGACAGAGTCACCACGGTGCTCGGCTTGAGCGCGCTCGCACTGTCGGCCACCGCAGACGGTGCCGCAACGTTGGCAGACGCCAGCTGCACCAGCGCCTGGGCGGCAGTGGCCATGCCGATCGTTGAACCGATTCCAATACCGCCGACCGCTCCGATCGCCCCGATAGTCACAATAGATCCTCCTCATGCCATGGGCGAATATTCGGTTTCGCCTTGCCCGGCCCGTTCTGGGTGGTGCAGACTACTGAGGAAGGTAATGAAAGTCAATAGCGTTAACCCGCAGAGGAAGGTACGCAGAAACCCGCATCCGATGCGTCCCTAAAAATCGCGGCAGATTCCGAGACGAACGCGAAGCATCCTTTCAGCCGAGTTCGCGTTTTTCGTCCACGCAAAGCAAGCGCACGCGCCCTTGCGCCACGAGCTGCTCTGTTTCGTCGCGTATCCACACCTCCCATACCTGGCTTGAGCGTCCGCGGGTAACGGGCTTGGCCAGGGCGTGCAACTTGCCGGCGCGCACGGCACGAATGAAGGAAGTGTTGTTTTCCAAACCGACCACCCGCTGGCCACGCGGATGCGCGACGGCAGCGGCGCCGACCGAGGCGAGCGTCTCGATTACCCCGCAATGCACGCCGCCATGAACGATGCCGTAGCCTTGAAGGTGCTTTTCGCTCACCTCCCACTCGCAGCTCACCTCCTGCGGCGTGACGCTAAGAATCACGATCCCCATCTCCTTCACCCATCCTGGAAGGGCATTGACCATGGCGACGAATTCGTTTGTCATTGTCAGCTCCGCTGCCTTACGATTTCGGCAATCAGGTCGCCGCAACGCCGGCGAGGGTCAACTCCCGCGGACTGAGAGTAAGGATGTCGACCCCATTCGAGGTGAGATGCACCGTATCCTCGAGCTTGATCGTGTGCCCGCCCGCTTCCATCGCATGCATCTCGATCGCGAGCACCATTCCGGCCTGAAGTACCGACTGGCCCTTGCACACGAGCAGCGGCGGTTCGTTGAGCTCCAGCCCGACGCCATGGCCGACGAAATGCGCCCGCGGTTGCGCATCGAACCCGAGGAAGGCTTCACCCAGACCGAGTGCAGCCGCGCGCTCCTCGGCGAGTGCAAACACCTCTCCGGCTTTCATGCCGCAGGCAAGCCTGGCGATGACGTGATCGGCAACGGCGCGCAGGCGCGCGAACAGGTCCACCGCCCCTTCTGGAAACACCTCCAGCGCATAGCTGCGGCTCTGGTCCGAGTGGTAGCCGTCGACGCAGGTCGGTATGTCCGCCAGCAGCAGATCGCCGCGCTGCGCGATCCGGCGCGACGGCCCGGCCGGAACCGCGCTGCTCAATCCGATACCGGTGATGGTATAGGCCACGCCGCTGGTGCGGCGCAGGCTGGGTCCCGAAGCAAACGGGCCGCGGCTCATGACGAAATCCGGCCCGCGCATGAAGAAAGCCCCTTCATGGCCGGCGAGGCGTTGCGCATTTTCTATCATTGCCGCCAGTTCCAGCTCGCTCATACCGGCGCGCGCCCCGGCGACCAGGGCCAGATGGCCGGCGTGCGTGGCAGTACAAGCTTTGGCGACGCTCTCAACTTCGCCGGCGTCCTTGATCATGCGCTGGCCGAGGATGTCGTCCGAGATATCGACCAGTTCGCGCTCGTTCAGCGCACGCCTGAACCCGCTTGCCTGGACAACGGTCAGCAAGTCGAGTTCAGAGCCGACCTGTTCGCCGGTGCCGGCGCCGGGAAACATCTGCTGGCAGACACGGGCGATGCTGCTCTCGGCGATGACCCGTTCCGCTTCCAGGGCACACTCCGCGCGGGCGAACTCATAGCCGCGGCGCACGAACAGGCGAACATCATCGGGGAGAACGACCAAATAGGCGGGCTGGGCCGTGCCCGTGTAGTAAAGAATATCGCGAGAATAAAACAGCAGCGCGCCTGCCAGACGCCGTTCCCGCAACACTTCCTGCAACTGTTTGATGCGCCTCGCGTGCCGCTCGATCGTATTTCCCAATTCATTCCTCCGGGCAACCGATCACCGGCTATTTGATCTTCGAATAGGGCGTCGGCGTCAGGATGTAGTTTTCGAGGTGCTGCACGATCGGGCCTTTTTCCTCGGTCTTGGCACGCGCCGCAATCCATTCCGGATCGCTGGCGAACGCATTCCACTTCTGTTCGCGGTCGGCAAGGCTTTCCCATTCGAGCATGTAGTAAAGCGCATGATTCGACGGGCCGATCAAAGCGGTCCAGAAACCCACCTGGCGAATGCCATGCTTTTCAAACATCTTGAGCGTGACGTTGGCAAAACGATGGTTGACATCGCCGAGACGGCCCGGCATGCAGTGATAAATGCGCAGTTCGTGAATCATGGTTCCTCGCGTTGGCTGATGGATGAAAATATGGCAGGATGCGAAATAGTATGGCTCATGCGCAGCAAATGCGCCATCTTGCCAGACACAGAAATGCAGTAAGGTTCTACGTTGGCGTGCCGTGAGACCCGCGTGACGATAACCCTGGAGACCATGCAATGAACGCCCCTGAAACCCTCTCGAAAGACACGCAGTTTCTCGCCGACACGCACGAAGTCATCAACGTCTCGCGCGAGCTCGTCGATTACAACCTGTACCTGCAGGACGCGGCGCTGCGGGAGGCGGTAAGGCGCGAGGGCGCGGCGTGGGCACACGACGATCTTGTCGCGTTCGGCAAGCTCGCCGGCTCCGCCGACTACCTCGAACTCGGCGTGCTCGCCAACCGCTTCGGCCCGGAGCTCGAGACCCACGACCGCTTCGGCAACCGGGTCGACCTGGTGAAATTCCATCCCGCGTACCACGCGCTGATGAAGTCCGCAATCGAGCACGGCCTGCACTCTTCGCCGTGGACCAGCCCCGGTCCCGGCGCACATGTCGCCCGCGCCGCAAAAAGCTATCTGCAGGGGCAAGTCGAGGCGGGGCACGGCTGCCCGGTCACCATGAGCTTCGCCGCGGTGCCGTCGCTGCGCACCACGCCCGCCCTGGCCGAACTCTGGGAGCCGAAGATCACCGCGCGCATCTACGACCCGCGCAACGTGCCCGACGCGCAAAAGCAGGGGTTGACGATCGGCATGGCGATGACCGAAAAGCAAGGCGGCTCGGATGTGCGCGCCAACACCACTCGCGCCTACCCGATCGGCGCGGAAGGGCCGGGGGAAGCCTACGAACTGCTCGGCCACAAGTACTTCGTTTCGGCGCCGATGTGCGACGCTTTCCTGGTTCTGGCGCAAACTCCGCGCGGGCTGTCGTGTTACCTGCTGCCGCGCTGGAGGCCCGACGGCAGCAAGAATCCGATGCAGGTGCTGCGCCTGAAGCGCAAGATGGGCAACGTTTCGAACGCATCGAGCGAAACCGAACTGCGCGGCGCGCTCGCCTGGATGGTAGGCGAAGAAGGACGCGGCGTTCGCACCATCATCGAGATGGTGGCGATGACGCGCTTCGACTGCATGGTCGGATCCTCCGCCGGCCAGCGCGCGGCGGTGTCGCAAGCGCTGCACCATTGCTCGATCCGCGCCGCCTTCGGCAAGGTGCTCAATCAGCAGCCGTTGATGCAAAACGTGCTCGCCGACCTGGTACTTGAGAACGAAGGCGCGCTCGCGCTGACCATGCGCATCGCGCGCGCCATGGACAACCGTTTCGACCAGCACGAGGACCTGCTGGTGCGCTTGTGCACCGCAGTGGGCAAGTACTGGATCTGCAAGCGCACGCCGAACCACGCCTACGAGGCGATGGAGTGCATCGGCGGCAGCGGCGTGATGGAGGACGGCCCGTTCCCGCGCCTGTTTCGCGAGTCGCCGGTCAACGCCATCTGGGAAGGCAGCGGCAACGTGCAGTGTCTCGACGTTCTGCGGGCGATGCAGAAGACCCCGGCAGTGATCGATGCGTTGTTCCGCGAACTGGCGAAAGCCAAAGGCGCGAACGCGACGCTGGATCGCCGCATCGGTGCGCTGCAACAAGAATTTTCCGATCTCGCCGACCTCGAGTACCGAGCCCGCAACGTGGTCGATCAAATGGCGCTGGCGCTGCAGGCGGCGCTGCTGGTTCAGCACGCGCCGGCCTGCGTCGCCGACGCTTTCTGCGCCTCGCGACTCGCCGGCACCGGCTACCACAACTATGGCGCGCTGCCGCGCGGCACAGACTGTCGGGCGATCATCGAACGCGCCACGCCGCGCGTATGATCCGATTACGCGGCCGCGTCCCTTAGCCACAACCATAGGTAAGCCGCAAAGCTGCGCCGGACCACGATCTCGAACGCAGGCGCCGCATCGACCTGAAGAATCAGCGCCGACGCGCGCGCAATCTGCGATTGCGCGCATTGGCCGGGTGCGAACACACGCGGATGAAAATCCAGCGCGCAGCCTTGGGCCAGCACCTCTCGCGCACGCGCGCCGCGCAGCGTTAACACAGTCTGCCCGCTGCCGAGCTCGGTCACGGCAGCAAACAGGCCGGCGCAGGCGGCGCGCAGCGCCGCCGCAGATTCTCTCTCCCGCTCCCCGGCGCAATTGAGCAACCACTCGTCGGGCCCCATCCAGCACACCCGAAACTTGTCTGTGCCAACGAAGGTGTTCGCCTGCAGAGGCAGTGCGCATCCCAGCACCTGCGAGGTCGCGTCGCTAAAGGCCGCAGATGCCGGATCACCGCGCAGATTGATATGACCGAGAAACGGGCGCTCGGACAGCGTCACGTCTCGCATCTGGATTTCGTTCGCAGCCGCGAGTCCCAGGGCGCGATCGGCAACGGGGCTTTCGCAGCGCACGGCATCAGACATGCTGGCGCGATCCTTCAGGGTCGTAGAACAGCGGCGAGCTTATGCGCGCCGCCATGGTTCGGTCACGGTCGACTACGAACACTTTGCGCCCGTGCATGGCGCGGCCGCCTTGGACCAAACCGAGCGCGATGGAGCGGCCGAGAGCCGCGCTGTAATAGCTCGAGGTGACGTGGCCGAGCATAGCCACCGGGATCGTCGCTGGCGGCGCTGCGACGATCTGGCCGCCCTCCGCCAGCACCTGCGCAGGATCCTCCGCGAGCAGCCCCACCAGCTGCTTGCGGTCGGGTTTCAGCAGGTGCGGGCGCGCGAGCGACCGCTTTCCAAGACAGTCCTTGGACTTGGCAAGCATCGCGTCCATGCCCAGGTCGATCGGCGTTACCGAGCCGTCGGTGTCCTGACCGACGATGATGTAGCCCTTTTCCGCCCGCAACACATGCATGGTTTCGGTGCCGTACGGCGTGATGCCGTATTGCGCGCCAGCGCTCATGACGGCCTCCCAGACGTGCCGCCCGCAGTTCGCGGGCACATTGATCTCATAGCCAATCTCGCCGGAAAAGCTGATGCGCATGACGCGCGCGGCGACGCCGGCGACGGTTCCGGCCCGAAAGGACATGAACGGGAACGACTGGTTGGAGAAATCGATATCGACGCACAGCGCCTGCAGAACGTGGCGGCTGTCCGGTCCGGCCACAGCGATCGTGGCCCAATGTTCGGTGACCGAGGTGAGATACACCTTCAAATCGGGCCATTCGGTCTGCAACCAGCGCTCGAGCCAAGCGAAAACGCGGGCGGCGCCGCCGGTGGTGGTCGTCATCAGGTAGTGATGCTCCCCAAGCCGGGTGGTGACGCCGTCGTCCATGACCATGCCGTTCTCGTCCAGCATCAGGCCGTAGCGCGCGCGACCGACTTCCAGCTTCGTCCACAGATTCGTGTAGACCCAATCGAGCAGCGTTAGCGCATCCGGACCCTGAATGTCGATCTTGCCCAGGGTCGAAGCGTCCAGTACACCGACGCCCCGACGCACCGCCAGGCATTCGCGCGTCACCGCGTCGTGCATCGATTCGCCCTGCCGCGGGTAGTACCAGGGTCGCTTCCATTGGCCGACGTTCTCGAAACGCGCACCGTGCTCCAGGTGCCAGCCATGCAGCGCCGTCTTGCGCTCCGGGTCGAACCGCTCGCCGCCGTCGCGTCCCGCAATGGCCCCGAAACTGACCGGCGTGTAGTTGGGACGAAAGGTCGTGGTGCCGGTGGCGCCGATGTCCTGTCCCAGCGCCTGAGCCAGGATCGCCATGCCGTTGATGTTGCCTAGCTTCCCCTGGTCCGGACCGAATCCCAGCGCCGTGTAACGCTTGACATGCTCGATCGACCGGTAGCCTTCGCGCGCCGCGAGCAGGATATCGGCGACCGTCACGTCGTTCTGGAAATCCACGAACTGCTTCGGGCCGCGCGTGGCCTTCGCAAGACTGGGGATTCGCCACAGCGGCAGCAGCGCTTGCTCGGTTGCGGCCTCGGTCGCGGGCGATTGGGGCGGGCTGCCATCGCCGAACCCGGCGCGCATCGCCGCTGCCGCACCCGCTGCACCCCCTTCCGTCAGACATTGGATCAGGCTGAAGCTACCGTTGCAGGCGCCCGCGGAACGCGCTGCCTGCACGGATGCGCCCGGAACAAAGCAGGCGCTCGCAGGATCCCACGCACACTTGCCTCCCGATTGTGCAAACAGATGCACCGCCGGGTTCCAGCCGCCGGAAACAGCCAGCAGACCACAGCGAATCGCGCTACTTTGACCGTGCAGCGCATCGCCCTCGAGGGACATTACCTCGACGCCTTCGAGGCGCGCGCTGCCCAGGGTATTGACGACCACCGAAGCGCACCGGATCTGTACACCTTTCCCACGCAGCGCCGCCGGCAGCGGACCTTGCACCAGCGGGCGTGTATCGATGATCGTCTTGACGACGACGCCGGCATCCAATAGATCGAACGCGGTCGCGTATGCGCTGTCATTGTTGGTGAACACGACCGCCTCCGCACCCGGTCGAACCGCGTAACGATTGAGGTAGGTCCTGACCGCCGCCGCGAGCATGACGCCGGGCACATCGTTGTTGCCGAACACCAGCGGACGCTCATGCGCGCCCGTTGCCAGCACGACTTCTTTCGCCCGTACGCGCCACAGCCGTTCTCGCGGGCCCTTGCGCTCGGCCAGTGGTAGGTGGTCGGTGCACCGTTCCAGGACCGTAAGAAAATTGTGATCGTGGTAGCCGAAGACGGTGCTCCTCGACAGCAGCAGCACTTGCGGCAGCACCGAGAGTTCCCCGATCACCTGCTCGACCCATTCCATCGCGGGCTGTTCATCCAGGTGGTCCGACGCACCCAACAGGCTGCCACCAAACTCGCTCTGCTCGTCCGCCAGAATCACCCGTGCACCGGCGCGACCCGCCGCCAGGGCCGCGGCGAGACCGGCGGGTCCGCCGCCGACCACCAGAACATCGCAGTGGGCATTGATTTTCTCGTATCGATCGGGGTCGGCATGCCGCGGCGACTCTCCCAGGCCCGCCGCCTGGCGCAACAGATGTTCATACCCGTTCCACCAGCCTCTGGGCCACATGAACGTCTTGTAATAGAAGCCGGCCGGCAGCAGCCCGGCGAAACGGCCGGCCAATGCCCTGAAATCAAGCGCCACACTCGGCCAGCAGTTGACGCTGGCCGCGGTGAGCCCATCGTGGATCTCGACCATGGTGGCGACGGCATTGGGCACGGTACGCGCGCCGGTGCCGAGTTGGACCAGCGCGTTGGGCTCTTCGACGCCGGCGGCGACGATGCCGCGCGGCCGGTGATATTTCCAGCTGCGCCCTACCAGATGCTCGCCGTTGGCGAGCAGGGCAGAAGCCAGCGTATCGCCGCGGTACCCGTAGTAGGATTTGCCGTTGAACAAGAACTCGATCGCGCTAGAGCGATCCACCCGGCCCGCGTTCGCGGTTCGCTGCGTCTGCGTCATGCGTCGTCCCGCGGGATCGGATCGCCCGCCTTGTAGACGGATATGATTCGATTGCTCACGGTATCGCGTTCGACGTTGAACCAACGCCGGCAGCCGTGCGCGTGCTGCCACTGCTCGCGATGGCGACCAAGCGGATTGCTGCGCATGAAGAGATATTGCCCCCATTGCTCATCGGAGACCGTCTCCGGATCCTTGGGTCGCGCGATGTGCGCCTCCCCACCATAGGAAAACTCGGTTTCTTCGCGCGGCCCGCACCACGGGCATCGGATGAGCAGCACGATGCAGCCTAGTGGGCGACGGCGGCCGCCCCGTGCTCATCGATCAGATGGCCGGTGCAGAAGCGCTCGAGCGAGAATGCCGCATTGAGCGCGTGCGGGCGATCCTGGGCGATGGTGTGGGCGAACACCCAACCCGAGCCCGGTGTCGCCTTGAATCCGCCGGTGCCCCAGCCGCAATTGAAGTACAGCCCATCGAGCGGCGTTTTGCCGATGATCGGGCAGGCATCCGGACACACATCGACGATACCGGCCCACTGCCGGTTCATGCGTACCCGGCTGAACAAGGGAAAGATCTCGAGGATCGCCTGCAAGCCGTGCTCTATCGTGGAAAAGCTGCCTCGTTGCCCGTAGCCGGTATAGGCGTCGATGCCGGCGCCGATGACGAGATCGCCTTTGTCGGCCTGGCTGATGTAGGCGTGGACCGCATTCGACATCACCACCGTGTCGAGGACGGGCTTGATCGATTCCGACACAAATGCCTGCAGCGGGTGGCTTTCGATCGGCAGGCGCAATCCCGCCATGCTGGCGAGGACGCTCGAATGTCCGGCGGCGACAACGCCGATCTTCTTCGCCTTGATGAATCCGCGGTTGGTGTCGACACCGGAAACCCGCCCGCGCTCGCGCCGGATATTGGTGACTTCGCAGCCCTGGATGATGTCGACGCCGCGCGCATCGGCCGCGCGCGCGTAGCCCCAGGCGACGGCGTCGTGGCGCGCCACCCCTGCCCGCGGCTGCAGCGAGGCACCGAGAATCGGATAGCGCGCATTGGGGGAGTCATTGATGATCGGCACCCGCTGTTTCACCTGCGCCGTCGTCAACACTTCGGCGTCGACGCCGTTGAGCCGGTTTGCATTGACGCGCCGGACGATGTCACGCATGTCCTGCAGCGTATGCCCCAGATTGATTACCCCGCGCTGGCTGAACATGACATTGAAGTTCAATTCCCGAGACAAGCCCTCCCACAGTTTCATCGAATGCTCGTAGAGGTGCGTGGCTTCATCCCAAAGGTAATTCGAGCGAACGATCGTGGTATTGCGGCCGGTGTTACCGCCGCCGATCCAGCCTTTCTCCAGCACCGCCACATTGCGAACGCCGTGTTCCTTCGCCAGGTAGTAGGCGGTGGCCAGACCGTGTCCGCCGCCGCCGACAATCACCACGTCGTAGTCCGCTTTCGGCTGCGGACTGCGCCATGCGGCAGGCCAATTCTCGTGATGGCTGAGCGCATTCCTGGCCAGGCTGAAGATCGAATACCGGCTCATTTACCGCTCCCGGTCGTGCCCCGGCCGTCGCGCCGCGTTCGCCGCGCGCGCCTCGGAATCGCGCGCGGAGACCGCCTTGCCCGATCCGATCGAGAACGGCTCGAGTTGCGCGAGATCGGGTTGCCGCGTCGACACCAGGCGCGCGGTCTCGATCACCAGCGGCGCCAGTTCGCTTTGCACCCGCGCCAGCGTCCAGCGCGTGGAGGGCGCCGAAATATTGACCGCGCCCAGCGGGCGTCCCGATACATCGAGCACCGCAGCGGCGACGTTCAGATCTCCCGGGTAATACTCGGATGCCGAATAGGCGTAGCCGCGCCTTGCCGCCTCCGCGCACAGAGCAAGCAGTTTCGGCATTTCCGTGATCGTCGAGGGTGTATAGGCGACACGGTCGGATGCCTGCAGCAGGGCCGTGCGCTCGCTCACCGGCAGGAAGGAGAGATAAGCGCGGCCCGACGAGGTGCAATACATCGGCAGGCGGCGCCCGAGCGGCATGTGCACCGGCGTGGTCCGGTTGGTCGGAAAGCGCCCGACATACACCATGTCGGTACCATCGGGCTCGGAAAAATTCACGGTTTCGCCGCACGCTCGATTGAGATCGAGCAGGAACGGATTGGCGCGCTCGACGGAGCGGTTGACCAGGAGATAGCGATAACCCAGCGACACCGTGGCCGCGGTAAGCGAATAACGCCTGGTCGCCGGATCCTTGCGCAGATAGCCGAGCACTTCCAGGGTGTAGGCAAAGCGCTGCGCCGCGCTCTTGCTCATGCCGCACTTGGCGGCGATGTCGGCGAGGTTCAGGGTTTCGCCCTGCGGGCTGAACGCGAGCAGCACCGCCAATCCTTTTTCCAAAGATTGATTGAACAGCGGTGACGAGCGCGCCTGTGCGCGACGCTCGGCGTCGACCTGCATGCGCCGATCTGCGAACACAGGTGCGCCCTTGCTTCTGGGTTCAACGCTCTTGCCTTTCTTCACACTTTGCCTCCGAGTAGCGACCATCCTGGCGACTGGTCCCGGTCATGCCGCCGGCAATAGTCCGCGGGTTTCAGGCGCGGCGGCCCTCCATTGCCAGCGACCCTACATACCAGAGCCAGGCGAGTACGACGCTTGCAAGCACGATGCCGAAACTTGCTTGAAACGCTTCGGGCGGGTAGACGCCGGGGCCGATGGGCTCCCACAGAACGATGATGCGGCCGACCAGCCACTGGATCAGAAAGCTTCCCGCCAGTACCAGAGCGTTGATCCCGGTATTCACCCGCGCTGCCATGCTCGAATCGAATCGCTGCGACAGGGCGAGATAACTCATCGACATCGGATTGGCCAGAAAGCCGACCATCGACCAGAGCAACAGGCTCAGATCGGTAAGCTGCAGCACCAGGCCTGTCATCGCGGCGATGAAAACGAAACCGAGCACGGCCACAGTCTGCAGCAGGCTGAGTCCGAAGCGCGCGGCCAGCGCCACCATGGGTCCGCAGGCGACCGATCCCGCAAGCAGCGCAATCGCCATCACCGACAGATGCACGCCAACGGCATGCGAATCCCGATGCGCAACCTGCATCAGCCATGGCCCCGCCCACAGACCCTGCAACGCGAAGGCCGAACCGAGTGCGGTGATCGCCAGCGGCGCCACCTTCCAGAACACACGATCGGAATAGATCCTGCCAAGACCGGAAAGCAGCTCGCGCAGACTGCCGCCGCCCGAGCGCTCGCGATCGGGCACGGTCAGAAAAACGATGCCTGCAACCACGACTGTGGCCACGGCGAGACCGAAAAACAGCTCGCGCCAGGCGCCGCCAGCGGCGACGAAACTTTCGGCCGGCGCGCCGGCGGCAAACGCACCGAGACCACCGAACCCCATCAGGAATCCGCTCGCCGCAGGCACCCGCTGCGGCGGCAACCAGATGACAAACGCGCTGAAGCTCACCATCAGGCTGCCGGCGACGCCGGCGCCGATCAAACCGCGGGCGACCGTCAATTCCCCGAGCGTCTCGCCGAGGGCGAATGCCAACGCGCCGACCGCCGCGATCATCAGCAGCCCGGCCTGCACGCGACGTGGCCCGAAGCGATCGACCATCAGACCGATCGGTATCTGCATCCCGGCGAAGGCGAGAAAATAGGCGGACGTCAACAAACCCATCGACGCTGCATTGAGCGTGAACTCGGCCGTGAGTTGCGGCGCGATCACGGCGTTGATGGTGCGAAAGAAGAAGGAGAGAAAATACCCGAGCGCAAACGGAACGAACAGGCGCAGCAACAGGAGCCACCCGGTCGCTGCGGGCTGCGCACCGTTCCCTGCGCTTGTGTCGAGCTTGCCTTCACTCACAATGGTTCCCCCGGGGAAGCGAACATCGGCAGCCTGCTGCCGCCACTCAAAGTATCTTGCGCGCTTTGCTCATGCCGCCCTCGGCAAATCGTTCGTAACGCATGGCTTGGATACCGATCTCGGTGCGACCGATCGCGATCAGGTCGGCCAGGACCCGACCGGCGCCAGGACCCAGACCAAAGCCGTGGCCGCTGAATCCGGTGGCGAAGTAAAACCCGCGCTTCGTCTTCACTTCACCCAGCACTGGCAACAGGTCGGGCGTGGCGTCGATCACGCCGGCCCAGGAGCGTGCGATGGCCGCGTGCGCCAGGTGCGGGAAATATTGCTTAAGCAGGCCTAGGCTGCCTTCAACCGTCTGCGGATTCGCGGGCGGTTCTTCGTCCACCAGATGTGCAAACGGACGCGCCGCCGCGGCAGTACCAGGCAGGTGGCGCAATACGTCGCGCACCAGGGGCATGCCGACGCGCAACCGGAACAACTCGCGATTGCGCAAGAACACCGGCAGGAACAGATGCAGGTGGCGCAGGCTTTCCAGCGTGACATCGTGTTCCGCCGTATGGGCGCTCGCGCGCCCGAGAATGACGCTGCCGTCGCGCGCCTGGCGTATGCCCAGGCCCGCTGCCCAGATCCCGAGTTCAGTCAGGCGCGGCAGCGGGGCGGTAGCGGCGACGGTAGCGCGCATGCTGCGCTGTGGCAGATCCAGTCCCGCCATGCGTCCGAGAAAGCCGGAATGAGATCCGGCGGCGCAGACGACGGCGTCGGCGCGCAGTTCGCCCGCCGCGGTGACGACACCGCTGACGCGCCCGCTGTCGGTCGAGATCGCGTTCACGGCGCAATATTCGCGCAGCTGCGCGCCCGCACGACGCGCGCCGGCGGCAAATGCCAGCGTCGCCTTGAGCGGATCCGCGTGGCCATCGCTGGGCGTATACAGCCCGCCGGCGAAGCGTCCCTGCATTTGCGGCAGCAGGGCACGCACCTCATCGGGGGTCAGTACGCGCGTGTCGATGTCAACGTCCTGCGCCGCGCGCGCGCCCTCAGCATAGCGATCCAGATCGTCGTCGTTCTGCGCCAGCGCGAGGTTGCCACCCTGGCACCACTCGATATCGACATCCAGTTCCTGCGCCAGACCGCGCCAGATCCGGTTGCTGATGGCGGCCATCGGCAGTTCGGCCGGATCCCTGCCCTGTTGCCGGACGAAGCCCCAATTGCGGCTGGATTGCTCCCAAGCCAGGCGCCCTTTTTCCAGCAATACCACGCGCATCCCGCGCTTGGCCAGATAGTAGGCCGTCGACAGACCGACGATACCGCCGCCGATGACGATTACATCAAAATCCTTGTCGCCCGCGGCATTCACTGCGCAGCAACCCACGCAAGATTCGTCGAACCGGATGCGCGCGAGGCGTGCACGCGGCTCCGGCGATCAGGAAGGCAGGCCAAGACGGTCCTTGATGCGGTAGTACATGATCGCCGCTGCAGCCCCGGGTTGGCGCAGGGGATAGAACGGCATGCGGCGCAAGGCCGTAAGCGGATAGGCGGCGTCACCGGCGCGCCCGCCGAGCGCAAGCTTGGCGAGCATCTCGCCCAGGCATACTGCGATCGCCACACCGCGGCCGCAATAGCCGACCGCGGTCCACGCGCCGGGCGCCAGTTCGTGCACATGCGGCAGGTCGTCCATGGTGATGGCGACGCGGCAGGCCCAACCGTAAGCCCACTCGGTCCCGCGCAATTGCGGAAAACGCTCGAGCGCGGCACGCGCGATGCGCTGCACCGTCGCGCGGTCCAGGCCGTCGTCGCTGGGTCCGCGCCCGCCGATCACGAAACGCCCCTCCGGATCGATCCGATAGTAATAAGTGATCTTGCGCGTCTCCGTCACCCCGGCGCGCGCAGGAAGAATCTGAGCCAGCAGCGCTTCGGGGAGCGGCCCGGTGGCGAGCTGGGCGCTGCTGACATTGACCAGCGACTGGGTAACGCGCGGCCACAGGCGGTCGGTGTAGGCGTCGGTCGCGAGGATGATGCGCTCGGCGACCAGCTTGCCCCCGCCCGTACTCACCTGCCAGCGGCCGCCCGTTTGCTCGAGCGACAGCGCGCGCGTCGATTCGTGAATGCGCGCCCCCGCCGCGGCGGCGGCGCGCGCCATGCCGCGCGTAAACTTGAGTGGATGCACCGCGCCCGCGCGACGCTCTATCATGCCGCCATGGTGGAAGCGGCTGCCGGTGAGGGCCGCGACGCGCTCTTCGTCCAGAAACTCGACGTCGCCGCCGTGGCGCGTATTGATTTCGGCGCGCCGGCGCAGGTCTTCACGCGCGAGCCGCGAGAATGCGCCTTGGATCCAGCCGTTGCGCGTCGGATTGCAGTCGATGCCGTGCCGCGCGATCAAGTCGAAGGTCCGGTCCGCGGCGCCGTGCGCGAAATCGAGCATCCGCTGCCCGCGTTCGGCGCCGAACGTTTCGATGACGCGGTCGGCGCGCGGCTTCAGGCCGGGCACCACCTGACCGCCGTTGCGCCCGGAGGCGCGAAAGCCGATGCTGTCGGCTTCGAGCAGCGTCACCCGCGCGCCGCCTGCAGCGAGTGTGAGCGCCGCGCCCAGGCCGGTGAAACCGCCGCCGACCACTGCGACATCGCAATGCGCCTCGCCGCGCAGCGGCTCGAAACCGGGCCACGGCCCGGCGGTGACTTCCCACAAAGCGTTCAAACCTTCGGAGGATGCCGGCGGATAGTTCATCGTGCGCCCCGCAAGGTCAGCCAAACATCAGAGTGGGTAGGTACAGCGCAATCGACGGGAAAACCGTCATCAAGGCGGTGCCCAGGAGAAGCATGACCCAGTAGGGCAGACATTCGCGTCCGAGCTCGCCCATCGTGATCCGTCCCCGCGCGATGGCGAGCATGACGAAGAGGTTTACGCCGACCGGCGGGGTCAGCATGCCGATCTCGATCATGATCGTGACGAAGACGCCGAGCCAGACCGGGTCGAACCCGACTTCGACCATGACTGGATAGATGAAGGGCACGGTGGTCAACATCAGCGAGATGCCGTCGAAGAAAATGCCCATGATCATGTAGAAGACGACGACGAAGGCGAGCACCTCGTACTTCGAAAGCGTCATTTGCTTGGCGTAGGCGACAATCTCCCCGGGAACACCCAGAATGGTGATGGACTGGCTGAGTACGGCGGCGCCGACGAGAATGAAAGAAAGCGCGCCGAAGCTGACGGTCGATTCGATGGTCGCTCGGAACAGGCGACTCGGCGTCAGGTCGCCGACGAGCAGGCCCATGACTATGGTGGCAAAGACACCGAGGCCGGCGGCCTCGGTCGCGGTGGCGAGACCGGCGTACATCGTCCCCAGCACGCTGCCGATGAGGATGACGAGGGGCCACAGGCTCAGCAGCCCGCGCAGCATGCGACCTAGCGCTAGCGGCTCGCCGCGCGGCGGCAGCAGCTGCGGCCGGCGAAATGAGTCGATCCAGATATAGACCATGAACAAAGCGGCCATCATCAGGCCGGGAACGACGCCGGCGAGAAACAACTTGCCGATCGACACATCCTGCCAGGCACCGTAGATGAGTAGCGACAGGCTGGGTGGAATGAGCAGGCCCAGCGTGCCTCCGGCGGCGAGCGAAGCGGCAACCGCCGGCAGGTAGTAGCCGCGGCCTGCGAGTTCCGGATAGGCGATCGAGCCGACCGCGGCCGAGGTGGCGGCACTGGAGCCGCTGATCGCGCCGAAGATGGTCGACACGGCGATGTTGGAATGCAGCAGCTGGCCCGGCACGCGTTCGAACAGCGGCGAGATGGCACCGTAGATGCGGCCGCTGAGCCCGCTTGCCACCAGCAGGTCGCCGAGCAGAATGAACATCGGCACCGCGCTGAAGGTGAAGTTGTTCATCAGATCCCAGACGGCGAAGATGGCCAAATGGGTGGCGCCGTTGGCGAAGTACTTGAGGATGATGAAGCCGGTCAACCCCATCGTCGCGCCCAGGGTCGCGCCGAAGACGGCGAAACCGAGGAGCGAGGAGCCGAGGACGGTCCAGAGCATCAGAGACCGTCCCCGAGCGGCAGCGCCACACTCTCCTCCGCTGCCGGGGGCGGGGTGCGGCGAACGAGGTGGAAGCCGGCGATGATGGTGACGAGCGCCATGGTGACCGGGATCACCGCCATCCATGGCCAGAGCAGGAGATCCACCTGCTCGGACCTGGAATTCAGGCGCTGCGAGTACTCGACGAAGCCGTAGGCCTCGAACGTGAACCAGCCGCAAAAGACGATCATCACCAGCGCGCCGCAGGCGCGCAGCAGGCCGCTGAGCGCGCGCTCCAGCCGCTGTGGCATTACCGACACCGAGATGTGCGACTGCTTCAATGTCACCAGCGGGATCGCCAGGAACACCATCGACATGTAGAGCAGCGCCACCAGTTCCTCGGTAAAGTCGAACGGCCGGCCGATGAAATAGCGCATGAACGACGCGATGACGACCAGCGCCGTCATCAGCAGCAGCGATATCGCCCCCGCGTACGCCATCACCTGGGATACCCGCAAGAACAGGCGTTCCAGCGCGTTCATGCTTCCCCGCGCATCAGCGGCCGATGGCCTTGACCACGGCCTCGTGGTTCTCCTGCGCCTTTGCACCGATCGCCTTCGCCTCCCGATCCCAGATGTCGCGCGCCGCCTTCTGGAACGCGGCCTGGTCGGCGGTCGAGAACGGCGAGAGCAGCTTGCCGCCTTTTTGCTGGAATTGGGTATTGGCCACTTTGTCGAAATCGCCCTTCACATACGCGGCGATAGTCTGCGACTGCACTTCCTGCGCCGCGTCCTGCACGATTTTCTGCACGTCGGCCGGCAAACTGTCAAACGCCTTCTTCGACACGATGAGGTTGAGCGGATGCAGCACATACGGGAACAGATAGGCGGCATTGGGCGCAACCTCCTGCAGCGAGATCGTGTTGGCGAAACCGATCGGATACACGGCGCAATCGACCACCCCCGTCTGCATCGCCAGGTACAGGTCGTTCTGTCCGATCACCTGTGCCGCAACGCCCAGCGCATCGAAGGTCTGCACGTGGAATTTCTCCCACACCCGCAGTTTCTTGCCCTTGAGTTGAGCGAGGCTGCTGATCGGATCCTTGCAGTAAATGTGCGTGTCGCGCACCGGATGCGCGACGTAGCCGAGCAGCTTGATGCCCCACTTGTCGTAGGTTTCCTGGTAGATCTTGGTCAGCGCCGGCAGGATCTTCACCAGCGTCTCGGCATCCTTGATCACGCCCGGCGGCACGGTCACCGCATACTCGGGCAAATCGCGCGTCATGTAACCCGGGTACAGGCCCGCGATCTGGATCACGTTGCCTGCCGGCAGCACGCGCAGCATGTCGACATCCTTCACGCCGAGAGCTCCGCCCGGGTGCAGCGCGATGTTGAGCTTGCCCTTGGCGCGTTCGTTCACCAGGTCGACGAAACGCTGGTAGGCTTTCGCCTCCTCGCGCGCGGGCACCCAGACGATGTGCATTTTCCAATTGACCTGCTGCGCCATAGCCGGCAGCGCCGGCAACGCCATCACGCATGCGAGCAGCGCCGCCAGCCAGGTACCACGTCCGAACCGCAGTGTTTTCATCACGACCTCCCTTGGTGATTGGAGCGCGAAAACCTATCCTCGCGCCATGGACATCAATCCGGAACCAGCCCATAAATCGCCTGCGCCGCCGCGGCGCTGACCTTGCCGTTGTTCACATCCTCGCGCAGCGCCGCGCGGTCGCGCTCATGCGGATCGCCGTAGCCTCCGCCTCCGGCCGTTGTCACAACCAGCCGATCGCCGCGGTTCATGGTGCTGACCAGTTTCGACGAAATGATTTCTTCGCTGCCGTTCGCCCGCCGCAGCACCGAGTATGACTTCGCCCCCGCCTGGCCGTTGTGCGAGCCGCCCGCCGGGTAGTAATGGCGCTCGCCACGGTGGGTCATGGTCACGCCGTCGACCAGCGTCTCGAATTCCTTGACGATGCCGAGCCCGCCGCGCTGCCGTCCGGCGCCCCCCGAGTCCCGGGACAGCGCCACGCGGTGCACGCGTATCGGCGCTTCCATTTCCATCGCCTCGGCCGGCAGATTCATACAATTGGTCGCATCGGTCTCGATCACGTCGACGCCGTCCGAGGCGCGGCCCGCGCCCGAGCCGGCGGCGATCAGCTCGCCGGTGACGAACGATGCACCCGATGGCTGGCGACCGCCGAATGCGAGCACCAGCAGTTCGCAGCCCGAATCCGCAGGCACCCGGTCTGGCAGCACGTCCTTGAACGCGCCGAGGATGCAACCGGTAATGCGCTTGATGGTCGCGGTGCGCGAGCCGACCGGCGCCGGTTCCACCGGATTGACCAGCGAGCCGATCGGCAGGTGCAGGCTGACTGGGCGAAAGCAGCCGGCATTGGTCGGGATGGTCGGATCGGTAAGCGCCCGAACCGCGAAATACGCTGCGGCCTGGGAGCCGGACGGCACGCAATTGAACGGGCCCTTCAACTGCTCGCTGGTGCCGCTGAGATCGACATGGATGCCGCCGCCCTTGACGGTCACCGCGACTTCGATGCGCACGTGGCGCTCGAGTTCGATACCGTCGTTGTCCAGCCAGTCGACGCAGCGGTAAGTGCCCTCGGGAATCGCGCGCAAGGCCGCCCGCGTCATCGCTTCGGAACGCGCGAGCAACTCGTCGAAGATTGCGGCGAGCAGGTCTTCGCCCATGGTATCGGCAAGCTCGGTCAGGCGCCGCGCGCCGATCTGGCAGCCCGCGATCTGGGCATTGATGTCGCCGATGAAGGTGTCGGGTATGCGCACGTTGCGACGCAGCAGCTTCACCAGCGTGTCGTTCATCACGCCGGCATCGCGCAGCTTCAGCGGCGGGATACGGATGCCCTCCTGGTAGATCTCGGTCGCATTGGTCGGAATCGATCCCGGTGTCATGCCGCCGACGTCCTGGTGATGCGTCATGGTCGCCGACAGCGCCATCACCCGCCCCCGATGAAATATCGGCGTCACCAGCCCAATGTCGGGCAGATGCGTGCCGCCGAGGTAGGGATCGTTCATGATGTAGACGTCGCCGTCACGCATCGTTTCGAGCGGGAACTCGCGCAGGAAAGTCTGCACTACGGGAATCAGGGTGGCGAGATGGATCGGTACCGCGCAGGCCTGCGCCAGCGTCTCGCCGCGCACCGTAAACAGGCTGGCGGAGGCATCCAGGCCTTCTTTGACGATCGGCGAGAACGAACTGCGCAACAGCGTCGATTCCATCTCGTTGGCAATGCCTTCGAGCTTGTGCCGCACCACCTCGACGGTGATCGGATCGAGTTTGTCGGGACGTGCTGCCGCGACCGGCAATGCTTCAGTCTTGCCCATGGTTTGCGTCCTCCTCGCGCTCAAGGATCAGATTGCCGGCGCCGTCGACGCGACCGCGCCAGCCGGGCTCGACCAAGGTGGTAGTGTCCGGCTGCTCCACGATCGCCGGACCGCGGAAAGTGAAACCTGCGGCCATCGCCGCGCGGTCGAACACATTCGCTGGAACAAAATCGGGGCAACCCGTGACCAGCACCGGTCGCGTCCCTTTGGCCGGATCGCCGGCCGCCGGCTCATAGTCGCGATCGTCGAGCCGGTCGAGGCCACCTGCCTGATGGACGCTGCGCAGATTGACGACGCGCGCCGGCGTGCGGGTGCTGTGGCCGTAGATGCGCGCGTGCAGTTCGAGAAAATCAGCATAGAGCCGGTCCAGCGGCGCTGCGTCGTCCAGATGCAGCGGCACCTCGATGGTATACGCCTGGCCGATGTAGCACACGTCGGCGAAATAGTGCTTCGTGATCGCCGCGCCGCCCAGCGCTTCCTGCACCATCAGCGCTGCGGCCTGCTCATCGAGTCGGGCCAGCGCGTCGCCGATGTCGGCAACCTGGACCAGCGCAAGCGCCCGGCCGAACGCGGCGGACACCTCGTGCTCGACCGGCGCCACCAACAGACCCGCAGCCGATAGCACGCCGGGGAAGCGCGGCACCACGATGCGCCGGATCGCAAGTTCATGCGCGAGCGCGGTCGCGTGCACCGCACCGCCGCCGCCCAGCGGCAACAACGCAAACTGACGCGGATCCAACCCCTGGCGAATCGACACCAGGCGGATGCCTTCGGCCATTTGCGCGTTCAGCACGCGGTGGATGCCGAGCGCCGCCTCATGCAGCGTCATGCCGAGCGGCTCGGCGATACGATCGATAATCGCGCGCCGCGCCAGTTCCGGCTCGAGCTTGAGCGTGCCGCCGGCGAAATATGCCGGGTCGATGTAACCGAGTACCACCGAGGCATCGGTGACGGTGGGCAGCTTGCCGCCGCGGCCATAACACGCCGGGCCAGGTTCGCTGCCGGCCGACTGCGGACCGACCCGCAGGCCGCCGGCGGCATCGAGCCAGGCGATGCTGCCGCCACCCGAGCCGATCGAGTTGACGTCGACCATCGGCACCCGAACCGGATAGCCGTCGACGAGACCGTCGGCGCGCACCAGCGCTTTGCCCTTGCTGATGAGGGCGATGTCGCAGCTGGTGCCGCCGATGTCGACGGTGATGAGGTCGGTGTCGCCCGCGGTGGCACCGGCGATCCTGGCGCCGATGACCCCTGCCGCCGGTCCGGACAGGAACAGGCGCACCGGTCGGCGGCGCGCGATCGGCGAGGCCATCAGGCCCCCGCGCGACTGCATCACCTGCAGCGGTGCACCGACCCCGGATTTGGCGAGACCTTGCTCCAGCCGGCTCAGGTAGCGGCCGATCACCGGCTTCACGTAGGCATCGAACGCAGTGACCACGGTACGCTCGTACTCGCGAAACGCGGGGTCGACTTCGTGCGATACGGCAACGAACAGTTCCGGAAATTCGGCTTCGATGATGGCGCGCGCGCGGCGCTCGTGGTCCGGGTTGACGAAGGAAAACAGAAAACAGATCGCGATCGCCTCGACGCCCTGCGCGACCAGCGCGCGCGCGGCGGCACGCACGCCGTCCTCGTCGATCGGCACCAGCACTTTGCCTTCGGCGTCGATGCGCTCGGTCACTTCCAGGCGGCGCGCCCCGGGCGCGAGGAATCCCGGCGTTTCCGGCTTCAGCACCAGATCGTACATCTGATGCCGCATCTGGCGCCCGATCTCGAGTACGTCGCGAAAGCCGGCGGTCGTAATCAAGCCGATGATCGCGCCGCGGCGTTCCAGCACGGCATTGGTGGCGACCGTGGTGCCATGAGCGAAACGCTCGATGGCGCTCGCCGGCGCGCCCCACTCCGCCACGATCTGCTCGATCGATTGCAGCACGGCCACGCTCTCGTCCTTGCGCGTGGTGGGGACCTTGAAATAGCGCAGGCGACCGTTCTTGTCCCGGCTCACCACGTCGGTAAAGGTACCGCCGATGTCTACCGCCACGCTCAGCATAGCTCCTCCACACTGTTTCCGCCGGCCACAGAATATCGCATATCGATATATCCATATCGAATATCGATGCTGGCGCAAGTTAGCATGAAAATTTTTCCGGCGCAACTTGCAAGCTTGCGACGGCTTGCTCCGCCTGTCCCCGCCGCCGCCACGCGCGGCATCGCAGCATTTGGGCGCGTGCCGCCACGCGCTTGACGCTGGCGGCGAACTGCCGCTAACATGGTAAAAATAATTACCACAACAGTTTGGCGACGCCTGGGATCGGGGCCGGCGCCAACCCAAGGAGGCAACGATGACCTGTCTAAGATTTCTGGCCGCGGTATTGTTTCTGATTGCGACCCAGGCGCACGCCGCGACAGGCACGCCAGCACCCGATTCCTATCCGAGCAAGGTGACGAAGATCATCGTACCCTATGCGGGCGGCGGCTCCACCGACGTGCTGGCGCGGACCATCGGCCTTCGACTCGCGGCGCGCCTCGGCAAAAACGTGGTCGTTGAAAACCGGCCGGGCGGCGGAACCGTCGTCGGCACCCTCGCCACCGTGAAGGCGGAACCTGACGGTTATACGCTGCTGCTCACCAGCGACCTCACGTTCGCCATCAACCCGCACATCATCAAAAACCTGGCCTACGATCCGCTGAAGGATCTCGCACCGATCATCATCCTCGGCACGACGCCCAACTGGCTAGTGGTGAAAGCCAACAGCAGCGAAAAGAACCTGGGCGACATGGTCGAAACCATACGCCGCAATCCGGGCAAAGTAAGCTTCAGCGTCAACGGACCCGGCGGCACCGTGCACCTGGTGCTGGAAAGCTGGAAGAAAGCTTCCGGACTCGATTTTCTCGTCGTGCCCTACTCTGGCGTGGCACCGGCTCTGGTCGACCTGCTTGGCGGGCGCCTCGACGGAACCTTCGACCTGGTCGGCGGCACCGTTGAACACACCCGAGACGGCAGGCTGCGGGCGCTGGGCGTATTTCAGGAAGCGCGTTCGAGCGCGGTCCCGGATGTGCCCTCCTATACCGAGTTCGGCTTGAGCAATCTCAGCATGCAGACCACGTTCGCGTTCTTTACCACGGCCGGGACGCCGCCCGCGATCGTCGAGCGCCTCAACCGCGAACTCGCCGCCATCGCGCGCGAACCGGAGATGGTGGCGCGGCTGAAGACCATGTCCATCGATCCGGCCCTGCACAACCCGGCCGATTCCGCGGAATACGTGCGCAGAACCTACGAGCGCTTCAAGGCAGTGGTGCGCGACGCCAATTACCGCGCCAATTGAACAGCGTCGCCACTTGGCATTAGTGAGGAGCATGAAATGAAAAACGGAATGATCGTTGCGCCGCAGCCCGAAGCGGTGGAAGCAGGGGCCAAGGTGCTGATGAACGGCGGCAATGCGGTGGATGCCGCATTGACCTGTGCCCTGGTGCAGGGCGTGGTCGATCCATCGATGTGCGGCATTGCCGGCTTCGGCAGCATGCAGGTGTACATGCCCGGGCGCGGCGTGCATCAGTTCATCGATTTTCACGGCAGGGCGCCGGCCGCAGCGCGGCCGGATATGTGGGCCGATCGCATCGTCGGGGAGACGCCGGACGGCTTCGGCTTCATTCTGCGCGACAACGTCAACGACATCGGCTATCAATCGATCACTGTACCCGGCCGCCTCAGGGCGTACCACGAAGCGCAGCTCGCGTACGGCACGTTTGCCTGGAGCAAGGTGGTACAACCCGCGATCGCGCACGCCGAGTCCGGATTCATCGTGCGGCCGCATGTCTACAACTGGTGGACCGACCCCACCCAGGAGCGTTTCGGCAGGGTGTCTCCGGAAAAGCGGCTGGCGTTCTCCAAGACGGGCCGAACCGCCTATTTCGATGCGCAGGGCAAGGTGATACGGCCCGGCGAACGGGTACGCATCCCGGACATGGCGCGCAGCCTGCAGCGCATCGCCGAAGGCGGCGCCGACGTGTTCTATCGCGGCGACCTGGGCGCGGAAGCGGACCGCGACCTGCGCGCGCACGGCGCGCTGCTCTGTGCCAAGGATCTGGAAGACTACCGGACCACCAAGCTCGATCCGCTCTGGGGGAGCTATCGCGGCCATCGCATCGCCACCAATCATCCCCCCGGCGGCGGCATCATGCTGCTGGAGATGCTCGCGATCCTGGAGCACTTCGATCTGGTGGCGCTCGGACACAACAGCACCGAATACATTCGCGTCGTTGCCGAGGCGATGAAATGCGCGACCAGCGACAAGGATCAGTATGTGGGCGATCCGGCATTCTTCGATGTGCCGGTGTCCCAGCTGCTCGACCGGGAGCGCGCGCGCGGCATCGCCGAGCGCATTCGCGAAGGCGCCGTGTTCCACGTCGAGCGCATCGCATTCAAAGCCGAGTCGGAACACACGACGCATATTTCGGTGATCGATCGCGACGGCAACGCCGTCACCATGACGCACACCCTGGGTATGCCCTCGGGCGTGATCACCGACGGGCATGGCTTCATGTACAACGGCAGCATGGGCGTGTTCGATCCGCGGCCCGGCCGCGCCGGCTCGATCGCGGCGGGCAAAGGGCGCTTTTCCTCGATTTGCCCGACCATCATCTTCAAAGATGACAAGCCGGTGATGGTCGTCGGCGCCCCCGGCGGCACGCAGATCGCGATGGGCGTGCTGCAGGCAATCCTCAACTTCATCGACTTCGGCATGAGCCCCCAGGACGCCGTGAGCGCGCCCCGCTTCTCCGCGACCAGCGACGCCATCGACATCAGCAACCGCATTCCGGATTACATGGTGCTGCCGTTGCGCGAGCGCGGCTACACGGTGAACCGCAGTTTCCTCAGCTACACCTTTGCCTGGGTGCACGCGCTGGGGCTGTACCAGGGCAAATGGTGCGGCGGCGCCGATCCGGCGACCGACGGCATGCCGCTGGAAGTTTGATCGTTGTCTAAAAGTAAGAACCCGTTGCAAAATGAATTTTTGCAACGGCCGATTTAGGGGAGTATGAGGGGAGGTATCCCCTCATATCGAAACAGGTCTAAGTACCGTGGCTGCAGACACGATCTTCTTCGGCGGCGACATCCTCACCGTCGATGCGCGCCGGCCGCAGGCCGAGGCGATCGCGGTTCGCGGCGAGCGCATACTCGCCGTCGGTGCCAGACAGGAAGTATTTGCGCATCGCGGCGGCCTCACGCGCATGCACAATCTCGACGGCAAGACTTTGTTGCCGGGTTTCGTCCATCCGCATTCACATCCGATACTCACCGGCATGTATCAGGGCGCACCGACATTGGACGCGCGCTTCTTCCTCAATCCCGATTACGCCGAGGTCGAACGCAGGCTGCGCGAGCGCATCGCTAGCGCCAACCCGGGCGAGTACGTCGTCGTATTCGGCGTCGAATACCTGTTCTACAAGGGCCAGCGCGAATTGTCGATGGAAGACCTGGACCGCTTGGCACCGCATAATCCACTGCTGGTGCACGTCAACAACTGCCACACTATCTATGGCAATCGCCTGGCGTTCGAGCGCGCCGGCGTCGATGAGCGCACGCCCGACCCGTTTCAGGGCGTGTTCGTGCGCCACGCCAGCGGCAAGCTCACGGGCAAGGCGTTGGAGCAGGCCAACAAGGTATTGCTGGCGCCCTATTGGGCCGAGGGCGGCAGGGAGCGCTGGCGCCGCGCCCTGTGCACGCAGATGCGCCTGGAGGCCGAAGGCGGCTATACCACGACCGCCGATCTGGGCATGCGCCAGGACTATCTCGAGTACTATCGCGACTATGTCGATAGCGATCAGGCACTGGCACGCATCGCTTACTACGACATGATGCGCCCGGACGGATCGACCTCGAGTTTGCCGGGCTCGGGCGACGATCGCTTGCGCCAGATAGGCGTGAAGATCTGGTCCGACGGTTCACCTTACTCTGGAAACATTTGGCTGTCGCGTCCCTACCGCAACAATTCCGTGACCCTGGAGGTCATGGGCCTGCCGCGGGATTGCGCCGGCCACGCCAATTTCACGCGCGAACGCTTTCAGGCGCTGGTAGAACCCTATTTCAAGGCCGGATGGCAGATCGCCTCGCACTCGCATGGCGACCGGGCGATCGACATGGTGCTCGATACCTACGCCTGCATACTCGAGCGCGCACCGCGCCGCGACCATCGCCTGCGGATCGAGCACTGCGGTGGCATGCGCGACGACCAGATCAGGCGCGCGGTCGATCTCGAGGTGACGCTGAGCTTCTTCCCGGGACATATCTATTATTACGGCGATGCCTTGCTGGACGATCTCTTCATCCCGGAGGTGGCGGAGCGCTGGATGCCCATCGGATCGGCCAAACGTCTGGGCGCGCGCTTTTCACTGCACAACGACCCGCCGATGACGCCGCAGGATGCATTGCTGAACATCCAGACCGCAGTCACGCGCCGCACCTGGCATTCCGCCCGCGTGCTCGGTGAGGAACAGTGCATCGACGTCGATAGCGCCATCCGCGCGCAGACGATCGATGCGGCTTACCAGCTGTTCATGGATGATCGCATCGGCAGCCTGGCGCCCGGAAAATATGCCGATCTGACGCTGCTGTCGGCGAATCCGCGCACGCGTGCGCCGGAGCAGATCGGCAGCATCGCGGTGCTTGCGACCTACGTCGGCGGGCGCAAGTGCTTCGACCGGCAAGCCGACCCGTGAGCGCGGCGCACGCTCCAGCCGCGATTCCGGTCACGGTCATCGCCGGCTTTCTCGGCGCCGGCAAGACCAGCTTGCTCAATCGTGCTCTCGCCGCCAAGGAACAGCGGCGCGTCGCCGTATTGGTCAACGATTTCGGCTCGATCAACATCGACGCCGCCCTGGTGTCGCAGGCCGCGGACGGTATCATCAGCCTGGCGAACGGCTGCATCTGCTGTTCGCTGCGCGGCGATCTGCTCGGCGCCGCGGCCAGGCTGCTTGCGGCTTCGGCAGCACCGGAGCATATCCTCGTCGAGACCAGCGGCGTATCGCATCCGGCAGCGGTTGCCCAGACCCTCACCTCGCCCGGTTTGGCCGAGCGCTTGCGTCTGGATGCGGTGATCGGCGTGATCGATGCCGAAGGCCTGACGGCGCTCGGCGGCGAGCAGCGCGAACTGGCGCTCGATCAGGCCGCCGCCTCCGACCTGATCATTCTGAACAAGGTGGACCTGGCGACGGCCGGGCAGATCGAAAACGTAAAGGCTTGCCTGCGCGAAGTGGTCCCGCAAGCGCGCATGGTGGAAGGCGTTCATGGCGATGTGGACCCCGCCCTACTCTACGGCATCTGGCCGGCGCGCCGCCAAGCGGTGCGAGCGACGGCGCGAACCGGGCACAACCTGGACTACCAGTCCATGAGTTGGGTCTGTGCCCGAGCTCTGGATCTGGATCGACTGCAATCGCTGCTCGCGCGTTTTCCGACCGGCATACTGCGCGCGAAGGGCGTGCTATTCGTCGACCAGGCACCGCAACTGCGCGGCGTATTTCATTTGGTGGGAAAACGCGCTGCGCTGAATTTTGAGGAGGCGTGGCGCGGCAATCCCTGCAGCGAACTGGTGATCCTGGGCGTGCGCGGGGCGTTCGACGAAGGCGTCATGCGCAGGGAATTACAGGCCTGCCTCGTGAGCGCGTGAGCACCAGCGCAGCGGCTGCGGCCGATTTCAGTCGAGTTTCAGACCCGCTTCCCGGAACCGTTCCGAAATGAGGCGGAATCGTCGGAGGGAAACCGGGCGGCATGATAGGCTCCGGGGATGATCCCGATCGAACAGGCGTGCTTCTGGATCGCCGGACTGCCCCGGCGCGAGCTCACCCGGCTGAGCGCGCCGACCAAGGCCGACGTCGTGATCATCGGCGGCGGATTCACCGGCTTTTGGACTGCGCTGTTTCTGAAGGAGCTGGATCCGACCCTGGACGTGGCGCTGATCGAGCAGGGCGTCGCCGCGTACGGCGCCAGCGGCCGAAACGCCGGGATGCTCTCCGAGACGGTAGACCACAGCCACGCCCTCGCCATTCAGCACTTCGGCGCGGCCGAAGCCGCCAAGCTCGCGCTGTTGGGCAAGCAGAACGCCGATGAACTGATCGCGTTTATCCGCGACCGCGGCATCGCCTGCGACTACGAGCCGAGCGGACGGCTGAAGGTCGCGCTGACCGAGAGGCATGTCGAGGACGCAAAACGCATACTGGAGGTCGCAGAAGCCCTAGGACTCAGTTCCTTCCGACTGTTGAATCGCGAGCAGACCCAGGACGAGGTCCATTGCCCGCTCTTCCTCGGAGCCGTAGAGGTCAGCGGCGGCGGCATCCTCAACCCGGCGAAGTTGACCGACGGCCTGCGCCGGGAGGCTGAGCGCCTCGGCGTGCGCGTTTTCGAGCGCACGACCGTGGAGTCGATAGATGAGCAGGGTGCCGCAGTGGTGGTGCGCGCCAACGGCACCACGCTCAAGGCTCCTCGCGCAGTCCTCGCGACAAGCGCGTACACGCATCACCTCGTGCCCGGCGTGCGGCACCGCTTCATCCCCTTATACGACTACATCGTCGTCAGCGAGCCGCTCACAGCAGAACAATGGGCGCTGATCGGGTGGAAAAAGCATCAGGGGATCACAGACGGGCGCAACTTCTTCAACTACTACCGGCCGACCGCGGACGGTCGCGTGTTGTGGGGAACGAGCGCAGCCGCCTATTATGCCGGGAATCGCGTCGATCCCTCCTGCGACCACTCTCTCCCGCACTACGCCGCCCTCAAGGCAAGCTGGATTCGGCACTTTCCCGAACTGGCCGGCCTGCAATGGCCTTTCGCGTGGGGCGGGGCGATTTGCTCCACCACGCGGCTCACGCCGTTCTTCGGATCCGCATTGCGAGGAAAGGCCTGCTACGGGCTTGGCTATACGGGACATGGCATCGCCACGACCCGGATCGCCGGCCGGATCCTCGCGCACATGGCCCTCGATCGAACCACCGATCTTCTGGACCTGTCGCTGGTGAAAAAGCCGCCGTTCCCCTACCCGCCCGAGCCGATCCGCGCCTGGGCGGTTAGCGCCGTGACCGCGTCCCTGCTGAAGGTGGATGCAGGCGAATCCCCAAACCTGCTGTTGCGAATGCTGGACGCGATGGGGCTGGGGTTCTCAAGCTGAAGCAACTACCGACCCCGTTCCTCAGCCGATAGCGCCTCCGACACGCCGTAGAGGTCGCGTGCCTCGGCGCTGCTGATGAATCCGTTATCGAGATCCCGCAGCACGGCGGCACGGTCACGCTCCCGAGGATCGCCGTAGCCGCCTGCGCCCGCGATCTCGATGATCAGGCGGTCGCCTTTACGCAGCTCGACGTTCACTTTCGAGCCGAGGACGATCGTCTCCGCACCTCTCTCGATGACGAACCGCGAGGTCATGCCGGGCTGGCCGCCGAAGAGTCCCCATGGAGCAATGCGGAACCGGTCCGAGTAGCAGTTGAACATCACGTCGTTGTCGAGAATGCGGTAGACGCGCCGCACGCCCATCCCGCCGCGGTGGCGGCCCGCGCCCGCCGATCCACGTCGAATCGCGTATTCCTCGACCATCATGAACGGGTAGTCCTGCTCCAGCGATTCGATCGGGACGTTGCTGCAGTTGCCCACATAGCCGTCAACGACGTCGGCGCCGTCCGATTTCGACGTAGCACCCCAGCCTCCGCCGACGACTTCCATGTAGACGCGACTGCCGTCGGCACCCTGATGGCCCATGCCGATCGCGTTGGTCGTGTCGTGCCCGGAGGTGAGCACGCGCTCGGGGGCGACAGGCGCGAGCGCGCGCATGATCGCGTTGGTGATGCGGTGGCACGGGTTGTTGCGCGCCCGCACGGCGACCGGCAGATTGGGATTCAAGAACGAACCGTGCGGCACGTAAATCGTCACCGGCCGGTACACACCGTCGTTGACCGGAATCGTCCCGCCCAGCAGGAACCCGATCGACTGATAGACAGCCGAGATCGTCGCCGTGAGCGGTGAGTTGATGATGCCCTTAGTTTGCGGCGCGCTGCCGGTGAAGTCGACGTGCATGCTGTCGCCGGCGATCGTCACGCGGACCGCCACGCGCAGCGGCTCGTCGGTAAAGCCATTGTCGTCGACGAAATCTTCGGCGTCGTACTGGCCGTCGGGGATCTCGCGGATCGCGGCGCGCGTGAGCCGCTCCGAGTACCGCTGCAATTCCGTTCCGGCTTCGAGCACATCGTCGAGGCCGAACCGATCGACGAGTTCCAGGAAGCGGATTCGCCCCGTGACGTTGGCGGCGACCTGCGCGTACACGTCGCCCATCACCAGATCCGGCGGGCGTACGTTGAGCCGGATGAACTGCTCGAGCATGCCGGCGCCCAGGTCGCGCTCGAGGTCGAATTTAAGCAGCGGGATGCGTAGTCCTTCCTGAATCACTTCGGTCGCGCGTGTGTTGGGCCCGGCCTGGCCCCCGCCGACGTCGATGTGGTGGGCGATGCTGGCGCTATAGGCGACGAGCTCGCCGCCGGCGAAAATCGGCGTGAACAGGACGAAGTCATTGAGGTGCTGACCGCCGCTGTAGGGATCGTTGGTGATCAGCGCTTCGCCGGGCCGAATCGTGGAGAGGTCGTAGCGCTCGGCGAAGGCCTCGAACACCTTGCCGAACGAGTTCATGTGGATCGGGCAGAACTCGGCTTGCGCGACGATGCGTCCGTCGCGGTCCATCAAGGACGTCGAGCAGTCGCGCGCCTCGCGGATGATGACTGAATAGGCCGAGCGGATGAGCTTCTCGCCCATTTCCTGTGGAACGGCGCGCAGCCCGTGACTGATGATGTTGAATCTGGTCGCGGCAATGGTCATGAGCGCTCCTCCTTTTCCAGCGCGAGCGCTCCCGCCGGTGCTACAGTCGCGCTCCATCCCGGCGGCACGATAGTCGTCGCCGTCGGTTCCTCGATGATCGCAAGCCCGCGTACCCGATGGCCGACCGGCAGGCTGCCGCGCCAGATGAACGCACAGTTGCAGGATTCGCCGGCGAACCTGAGGACGCCCTGCTCTTCGTGCGGCGTGCCGCTCGCCTCGATCTGCCGTTGCAATTGTGCGAACAGATCGCCCCGGTTCGGGATGCGCGCAACAAGTCGGTAGGTCACGATCTCGATGCGATCGGTCGGCACGGCGGTTCGATAGCGCGTGCGATGCGCGTCATGAAAAAGGCGCGCCAACAGCGGACAGCCTTCGAGCGCGAGCCGTTCGAGATCGACCGGCACCGTCAGTTCGAACCCCTGGCCGAAGTAGCGCATTTCGAGCCAGTTCGCCCATTCAATCGAATCGGCCTCATGTCCGTAACTGGCGAGTTCGGCTGCAGCCGTGGCCCGCAGACGTGCGAACTGTTCGGCGACGAGGCCGGGGGCATCGTCGTTTAGGGGGACGAACCCGGTCTGACGGTACACCCGGGTGAGATCGGCAGCGAGCAGGCCGACCGCAGAGAACAGCCCCGGATGCGGCGGCACGATCACGCGCGTCATCTTCATCTCGTCGGCGACCAGCGCGCCGACAACCGGCCCCATCCCGCCGTAGGCGTACATCACGTAATCCGTCGGATCGTAGCCGCGTTGCACGGAGACGAGCCGGACGCAGCGGTTGATGTGCGCGACCGCGATATCGACCATTCCCTGGGCGGTAACTTCGAGCGAGTGGCCGAGCGGACCGGCCGCATTGGCGAGCACGCGGCTGGCGCGATCCCGGAGAAGCGACATCCGCCCTCCGAGAAAGTGCGCGGGCCGAATCCAGCCGAGGTGGACGAGCGCGTCGGTGATGGTCGGATCGCTGCCGCCGTGTCCATAGCATGCGGGCCCCGGCATGGCGCCGGCGCTCTGTGGACCGACGTGCAGCATCCCGCCCGCGTCGATCCAGCCGATGCTGCCGCCGCCGGCGCCGACGTTGGCGATATCGACACTGGGCGCACCCACCGGCAGTCCGTCTACGTACTTCTCCGCGGACACTTCCGCGACGCCTTGCGTGATCAGGCAGACGTCAGTGCTCGTGCCCCCCATGTCGAGCGTGATGACGTTGTTGTCGCCGAGCGCCGCACCGAGCTGCGTCGCCGCGATGACGCCCGCGGCCGGTCCCGACTGGAGCATGTCGATCGGCCGCGAACGAACGCCTGCGCTCGGTATGACACCGCCGGAGGACTGCATGATAAAGAGGGGCGCGTTCACGGAACGGCTCGAGAGATAAGTCTCGAGGTGGCTCAGATAGCGGCCAACCAGCGGCGCAAGGTACGCGGCCATGACCGTCGTGCTCGTGCGTTCGTATTCGCGGAACGTCGGCATCACGTGACTGGAGATCAGGATCGGCAAATCTGGAAAGCGCTGGGTCAGGATTGCGGCTGCACGCACTTCATGCGCCGGATTCCGGTACGCATGCAGAAAGGAGATCGCGAGCGCGTCGATTCCGCGTGCCACCAACCGGTCTGCCGCCTCCTCGAGCTGTCGCTCGTCGAGCGGCACCAGTATGCTTCCGACCGCGCTCATGCGTTCGATCACTTCGCCGACGAACGCGGGTGGCACCAGCGGCGCGGGTTTCTCGACCGCGACCGCGTAGACGTTCGGCCGCAGTTGCCGCTGGATCTGCAACACATCGCCGAATCCGCGCGTGGTGAGGAGCCCGGCGCGGCAGCCCTTGCGCTCGAGGACCGCATTGGTGGCAACCGTGGATCCATGCAGCACCTCGGTCACCTGCGGCAGCCGCTCGCCGACCGACTCTTCTAGACCCCGGATCACGCCGTTCGAGGAATCGCCCGGCGTCGAGGGCACCTTGTGCGTATGGATCTCCCCGGCTTCGTCCACCCACACCAGATCGGTAAAGGTACCGCCGACTTCGACTGCGACTCTGATCATCATGAAGCTTCCGCCCCCTTCTTCTCACGATTGCGCTTGAGGCTGGCGCGGCACGCGCGCCGAGCGACAGGAAAATCAATCCGACGAACAAACCAGGATCGGCCTGGCAACGTCGGTCGGGCGCCACCGAGTCTGGTCCCGGAGTGCGCATACATGCCTTATGTCACACCCGCCACGCTCGTCATGCGCAAAACGCATGTCCGCGTAAGCGCGCGCACCGCGTGAATCTGCCATCAATCGAGCTTCAGCTTGGCGCGCTCGATCACCTGTTTCCATTTGGCCGATTCGGCGCTCACCTGCTCGCCGAGTTCTTCCGGCGTTCCGCCCGCCGGCTCCAGTCCCATGCCGCGCATCCACTCGGCGGTGTCCGGCGCCTTGAGGATGCGGTTGATTTCACTGTTCCACAGTCGCACCACCTCTTTCGGCGTTCCCTTCGGCACGAATAGGCCAAACCAGCTCTTGACCTCGAAGCCGGGATAACCCGATTCAGCGACAGTGGGAATGTCTGGCAGCATCGCCGAGCGCTTGGCCGTGGTGACGGCCAGGATGCGCGCGCGGCCCTGTTTGACGAAATTGAGAATGCTGTGCGCGGTAATCAGCGCTTGCACGCGGCCGGAGGCAAGCTCCTGGTCCGCAGGGGCATTGCCCTTGAACGGGATATGCACCATGTCGATGCCGGCCTGCAGTTTGAACAGTTCCATCCCGAGATGCACCGAAGTGCCGCTGCCATAGGAGGCGAAGTTGAGTTCGCCCGGGCGGCTCTTGGCATAGCGCACGAATTCGGCCAGCGTCTTTGCCGGTATCGCATCGTTGACGCACAGCACGTACTGGATATCGCTGATCGCGACCACCGGATCGAAATCCTTTACCGGGTCGTAAGGCAGCTTGGGAAATATATTCGGATTGATCGCGTGGCTGCCGCCCGATCCGATGAACAGGGTGTATCCGTCCGGGGCGGCGCGCGCCGCCGCCTCGGCGCCGATGATCAGACTGCCGCCTGGCTTCAGATCGATGACTATCGGTTGCCCCAGCGTCGGCGTCAGCGCCTGGGCGAGGCGTCGCGCCAGCACGTCGGTGACGCCGCCGGCGGCATAGGGGACGATGATCCGTATCGGCTTGCTCGGGTAGGTCTGTGCGACGACGGCCGGCGCAAGAAGCGACAAGGCACCAGTGAGGAAAAGCATCAGCAGCTTGCGAACGAAATAGCGGCGGTTACGCATGGGTTCCTTTAAATTCATCTAAGAGGCTGCGCTTGACAAGTACATCGAATTCAAGTGACGACGCGATCGAACGCATGCGTTCGAATTATCCTCTGCTCCTCAAATTCTTGGGATCGTAGAACGGAATCAGGCTGGCAGTCGCTCCCACCTTTTCCCAGGCGACTTCGATTTCGACTTCGGCACTATCGAGCCACTCCTTGGTGACGCCGTCCGGATGATCCACATAGCCCATGCCGAAGGAACCCTCCAGCCTATGCCCGTACATGCCGGATGTAATCGAGCCTCGAATTTCGCCATTCAGCCAGATCGGCTCTTCGTGGTACAGGAGCTTAGACTGGTTGTCGAGCCGAAACTGTACCAAGCGGCGGGCCGGCACACCGCGTTCGCGCTGCGCCAACAATGCTTCCCTGCCAATGAAGCCGCCCGGCTTATCCCAGGCGACGCAAAAACCCAGCCCGGATTCGAGCGGCGAGTCTTCGATCCCGATATCGTGCCCCCAGCTGCGGTAGGCTTTCTCGGTACGACAGCTATTCATTGCATGCATCCCGGCGAAGCGCAAACCGAATTCCCTGCCCGCCTCCACCAGCGTGTCGAATACGTGCAAGGCGAATTCCGCCGGAATATACAGCTCCCACCCGAGTTCACCCACGTAAGTGATGCGGCTGGCGCGGACCCGCGCATAGCCAATTTCGATTTCTTGCGATGTGCCGAACGGGAAGTTCTCATTGGACAGGTCGGCGCCCGAGACTTTGGCCAGCAATGCACGCGAATGCGGCCCCATCAATCCGAGCATCGGCAAGCCGGATGTGATATCGACCGCGAAACAATGCGTCCCTTCCGGTATGTGGCGCTTTAGCCAAGTGAAGTCGCGGGTTTGCGATGCGCCCGCAGTAACCACCATGAACGCGTCCTCACCTACGCGGGTGATCGTCAAATCGCTCTCGATGCCTCCGCGTTGATTCAGCCATTGGGTATAGATCACTTTTCCGATCGGCGCGTCGACGTTTGAAACCGAAATGCTGTTCAGCACTTTCAACGCGTCGCGGCCCTGGACCGCGAATTTTGCGAACGAGGTCTGGTCGAACAACGCCACACGATCCCTGGCCGCAATGCATTCTTCAGCCGAATAAGCAAACCAATTCTGCCTGCCAAAGCTGTACTCGTAACGCCGCGCAACGCCATGCGGCGCGAACCAGTTCGGACGCTCCCATCCGGCGACTTCGCCCATTACCGCGCCCGCCGCCAGCAGACGGTCATGGAATGGCGAACGGCGCGCGTTGCGGGCGGTATCGCACTGACGAAACGGCCAATGCATCGCGTACAGCAGTCCCAAGCTCTCGACCGTCCGATCGTGCAGATACTTGCGGGAATTCTGGAACGGCTGCACCCTCAGCACGTCGACGTCGACCAGGTCGACCGGCGCGCGGCGGTCGCGTATCCATTCCGCGAGTACTTTGCCGGCGCCGCCTGAACTCTGAATACCGATGGAATTAAACCCGCATGCGACGAACAGGTCGCGCACTTCCGCGGTTTCGCCCAGCAGGTAGCGGTCGTCCGGCGTAAAGCTTTCAGGACCGTTGAAGAAGGTCTTGATGCCGGTTTGCTGCAACTGCGGCACGCGCCGTACGGCATTCTCGAGTACCGGCGAAAAATGATCGAAATCGTCGGGCAAGGAATCGAATGAAAAATCTTCGGGTATGCCATTCATGCCCCATGGCTTGGCTACCGGCTCAAAGGCGCCGATCAGAAGCTTGCCGGTATCCTCCTTGTAATACGCGCATTCGTCGGGTACGCGCAACACCGGCAAGTCACTCGGCAAGCCGGCAATGCTTTCGGTAACGATGTAGAAATGCTCGGCAGCGTGCAAGGGGATGGACACGCCGACGGCTGCCGCCAGTTCGCGCGCCCACATGCCAGCAGCGAGCACCACGGTATTGGCGCGAATTTCACCTTGTTCGGTGCGAACACCGACAGCGCGGCCGTTTTCCACCAGCATCTTCTCGACTTTGATGTTCTCCGCAATACGTGCCCCGCGCATGCGCGCGCCTTTCGCGAAGGCTTGAGTGATGTCGATCGGATTGGCCTTGCCGTCTTTCGGCAGAAAAACGCCGCCAACCACATCGCCGACGTTGAGCAGCGGCCACATCGATTTGATCTGCGACGGCCCGATCACATCCACCGCCAGCCCGAAGTTCTTCGCCATCGAAGCGCCGCGTTTTAGCTCTTCGAAGCGCTCCCGATTGAGCGCAAGGGAGATCGAACCGTATTGCTTGAAACCCGTGGCCTGGCCGGTCTCCGTCTCCAATTCGTACATCAACTCGGAGGTGTACTTTGCGAGCTCAGTCATACGGCGGGTCGCACGCAGTTGTCCGATCAGTCCGGCTGCGTGCCAGGTGGTACCGCAAGTAAGCTGGCGCCGCTCGAGCAAGAGCACATCGGTGATTCCTATCTTCGTCAGGTGATAAGCGATCGAGGCACCGACGATGCCACCGCCGATAATTACCACGTCAACGCGATCCGGCAAATTAGCGGCCATCGAAAAGAGCTCCCTAAAAGTGGTTAAAACAAATATATGTATGCGGGCCGGCAGCGGGGACAACAGACGACCGTGGATCCCGCATTGACGATAGCGCTGGATTCACGAAGCGCTACCCCGGCTCCGGTGGCGGCGGCTGCAACGCAGGTCCCCCAGCCTTCGCGCGTTTGACTTCGCTGGCGGGAACGTCCAGCCGGTACGTTTTGCGACCGTCGAACTGCTTGAAATCGGCGATGATCACGCCATAGTCCTTTTCCGCGGTAGCAACCGAGATATTGCCCAGGTTCAAATCCCGCTCGACTTGGGCTAGCGGGCGCTGCAGGGGATCGCCGTATCCGCCTCCTCCCGGCGAAGATGCGCGGAAGCGGTCGCCCGGCTGCAAGTGCATGTTCTGATACTTGCTTCTCATGGGTGGGCGCCAATTCTTGCCGTCAATGGTGAATTCAATTTCGTTCGCCCGCGCATTTTTTCCGCCGATAATGCCAAACGGGCTGTGATCGACGCGATCTCCCAGAACCGTCATCGATACATCCGCCAATGCGGTGATTTCGAATGTGGTTCCACAACCGCCCGAGTGCCATCCGGCGCCACCGGAGTCTTCCCGAATTTCAACCCGATTGAACCTCAAGGGTGAACGATGCTCGGTCAGTTCATAGGACATCACCCTCGCCATTGACTGAGGCGTGACGCCGTGAACCAGGCCGTCAGTTGCCAGGGTGCCGCCGTAGCCGCCGGGATAGACCCAGGTCGAAACGAAATACCTTCCGGTGTCCGGATGGACGCCGCCGAAGGAAAATACGCCTGTTGTCCCGAAGAATGCAGCGGGCGTGCGCTCGGGTATCGCTTTGGCCAAGGCGCCGAAGACCAGATCCACCACCCGGCCGGCAACCTCAAGATAGCCACCGACCGGCGTTGGATACTGTGCCGCAAATACGCAGCCCTCGGGCACGACGAATTTCACCGCGCGGAACGTTCCGCCGTTCACCGGGACTTCCGGGAAAATATGCTTTAGCGCCACGTAGCACATCGACATTGCGGCGGTACTCGACAGGTTCATCGGGCCAACGCATGACGGGGCCGTGCCGGTGAAGTCGAACTCAATATCGCTTCCCTTTACCCTAATCGTGAGTGCGGCGCGAATTGGCTCGTCAGTGATCCCGTCGTTGTCGAAGAAATCTTCGAACTGGTATTCGCCGTCCGGGATCTCCTTGATATAGGAACGCATCTGGCGCTCAGACCGGGTGACCATCTCGTCCACGACCTTCGCGACCTCATCTTCGCCAAACTTCCCCATCAAGCGGTCGAGGCGCTGACGCGCCACTTCGAACACGTTCGACATTGCGAGCATGTCGCCGCCGACTTCCGCAGGCAGGCGCAGATTTCTCAGGACCATCTGCTCGACTGCAGTATTTCGACGCCCCTTTTCGACCAATTTTGTCGGCGGTATGAACAGCCCTTCTTGATGAAGGTCCTTGGCGTTGGGTGCGAAGCCTCCCGGCGCAGAACCGCCAATATCGAGCATGTGCCCGGTCGTGCCCATGATTGCGAGCAGCCGCCCATTGCGGTAATACGGGGCAATCATAGTAATGTCGGGTAGATGCGTTCCGCCAAAATAGGGATTGTTCGTCATCCAGACATCACCCTCGTTCCAGCCGCCATCGTCCATAACAAGCTTGTTCATCCACTGCACCCTGAACTGCAGGTTCGCCAGAAAGACAGGCAACCCGAACTGGCCCTGAGCAATCGTTTCCCCGGTCTGTGCGCTAAAAATGCCGTTCGCACAGTCGTTCATTTCCGAAATGATCGGCGAGATTGCGGCATGAATAAGGTGCATGTCCATTTCGTTTGCGATTTGTTCGAGCGCGCCGCGCACGACTGCAATGGTTACGGCATCCATCACTTCATCTCCACAATCAGATTGCCAAGCGAATCAACGCGGCATTTCATGTTCGGTTCGATCAATGTGGTTGTGTCCGATTGCTCGATGATGGCGGGGCCGTTGAAATACATCCCGGGCTTCAAGTCCTCTCTCTGATAGATGGGCGTGTCGGTCCAGCCGTCAAAATACACTGGCCTGATCTGCTTCGACGACGCAACCATTAGTGGGGGAACTGTGGCGACTTGCCTGCGTTCGCGTGGCCGGATTCCGGAGACCGAGGTGCGCAAGGTGACGACAACCGTCGGCAGTCCCTCCAATACGCTGCCGAATTCGTGCCGATACTGGCTCAGAAATGCGTCCTCGATCGCGGATTTGGGCCAGTCTCTCTCTACCGGGACGCGTATCGGATGGATCTGGCCCTGGAAACACATATCCATATGGTGGCTAGCCTCCGCTCGTTCGATCGGAGCTTTGTTTTGTGCGAGTTGCTTTGTTCCTTCCTGCATGTGGCGTCCAAAGACATCGCGCAAACTTCCAATCTCCAGGCTGTCAAGCGGCCGGTCGACAGTTTGGGAGAAATCATATCGAAGATCCGCGATGACACAACCCATGGCACATAGCACCCCCGGATAAGGAGGAACAATCATTGCACCGATTCCCACATCGGCTAACAGAGCGGCACCATGCAACGGGCCGGCACCACCAAAAGCCACGAATGCAAAGTCCCTCGGGTCATGGCCTCGTTCCACGGAGAGCAATCGAATCCGTCCCGACATCGTCTGGTTGACAACGGCAAGTACCGCAGAGGCAGCGGCCTCCACCGTCAGGCCAAGCTGCTCGCCCAGGCGCTTCAGCGCTTTACGTGCGCCGGCAATGTCAAGATGGCCGCTTCCTACGCCACCGATCGGTTTGTCGTTGTTGATCCTGCCGAGAACCACGTTGCTATCGGTGACGGTGGGTTCTGTGCCCCCCAGCCCGTAGCAGACGGGGCCGGGGTTTGCACCGGCGCTGCGCGGGCCGACTTGCAGGATTCCACTTCGGTCAACCCAAGCGACACTTCCACCTCCCGCACCAATCGTGTGCACGTCGATCGTCGGAATTTTGAGTGGAATGCGGAAGGCAAGCTCGGTCGTTTCGCTGATTCCGGGTTTTCCCTCGATGACCACCGCAACATCAAAACTGGTGCCGCCCATATCCCCGGTGATAACTTGGCTGTATCCTGCATCTGCTGCGACTTCCGCCGCTGCGACAACGCCCGCCGCCGGACCCGAGCGCACTATGTGGGCCGCACGCGACGCCAGTTGTGTCACCGGCGTCAGTCCGCCGTTCGACTGCATGATCAGGATGTCTTTGTCGAACCCGAACTCGGCGAGTTTTGTGGTCAAGCCGCGCGCGTACCTGGACATAAGGGGTTGCAGGTATCCCTGTACGCAAGCGGTACTCGTTCGCTCGAACTCGTAGAATTCGCAAAGGACGCTGGTCGCGGTAATGACGTCCCAGTTGGCTCGCTCTTTCAGGAAAATCTCGCGAATACGATCTTCGTGTTTCGAATTCGCGTAGCCGTGGAACAGTGAAATGACAACACTTTCGATGTGTTCCGCATTGAGGTGCGCAGCGAGCCGACGAACTTCGTTCTCGTCAAGCGGAACCAGCACATTTCCGCGATGATCCAAGCGCTCGGTGACCTCCCAGCGCTGGTCTCGCGCAATGAGCGGATTCTGAATGCCGGAGAGGCCGTACAACGCCGGGCGATCCCGTCTTCCCAATTCGAGAACATCGCGAAAGCCGCGCGTGGTGACTAGGGCACAACGGGCGCCGCGGCGCTCGATGATCGCGTTGGTCGCAATGGTGGTCCCATGCAACACCGTCTCAAGAGATTCCGCTGGCAAGCCCAACGCCTTCAATGCATCGAGGAGACCGCGTGATGGATCGTCGGGGGTGGACGAGACCTTCAGCACTCGAACTACCCCACCTGCCGCGTCGGCACAATACAGATCAGTAAACGTGCCACCGCTGTCAATGCCAATAATATGTTGTTTCACTTTACCTCTTGATCCACTGGAGAGCCTGAGCCATCAGGCCTAACCGATCCGATTTGTCGCAATATTCCTGGCGCATATCAAATGTTGGTTACTTGCTTACTCTACTTTGCGGTCGCTATTGTGAGCCCGCACCCTTGCCAAGAACATTAAGGACCAAAGGCTTGTGCTCCGTAATCCCGGTCCTTTCAATTCTCTTCATGAACGAGATTCGCCGGCGCTCAATGGGTGCTGCTCATTCCTTTCCATCGCAGTTCCCGACGGGGCGTCACGTTCGTACGCGGACGACCAAGATACGCTTCGATCACTTCTGGGTCTTGCGCGACCTCGGTCGGCGTCCCGCTGGCGATGGTGGACCCGAAATTAAGCACGGTAATCTGCTGACAAAGATTCATGACGAATTGCATATCGTGTTCGACCAGAATAATGGTCAGGCCGTTTGTTGCGAGTCTTTCGACCAGCGATCCGACCGCGGCTGTTTCCACAGGATTGAGCCCTGATACCACTTCGTCGAGCAATAGCAGCTTTGGCTCGGTCGCCAATGCCCGCGCAATCTCGAGCAGCCTGCGCTTGCCGTAGGACATGCCAGCTACCAGGTCCCCGGCATCAGCTGCGAGGCCGACAACTTCCAGAAGCTGCCATGCCCTTTCAACAAGCTGCCGCTCGTCGCGGGCCTTTCCGCCAATTGAAAACATGCTGCCCAAAATTCCCGTTTGCCCGTGCACATGACAACCCGTCATGACTACCTCGAGGGCAGTCATCTTTTCGAAAAGGCGCGGAGTCTGGAAGGTGCGGCAGATGCCGGCAAGAACCCTGGTCTCGACACGGTGGTGAGTGATGTCTTCCCCATTCAGGCGTATGGTTCCGCCAGAGACCGGCGTCAGACCAGAAATCAAATCGAATGCGGTGCTCTTGCCGGCCCCGTTAGGCCCGATAAGGCCATGAATAGTGCCAGAGCCAAATTGTGCGCTCACATTGTTGACTGCCACCAGACCACCGAAACGGCGGCTAACCCCGTGAAGTTCCAAAATCGCTTGTCCAACGCTCATTGATTCGGCCTCTGCGCCTTGGAGGTGAACCGGAGAAGGGATTCGGCCATTCCCGCGATCCCGGCCGGCATCGTCATCAGCGAAACAATCAGCAATACGCCGTAAATCATCATTTTGTATTCTGCAAACTCGCGCAAATACTCCGGCACGATAACCAGCAGGGCAGCACCGATAATCGCGCCCGGCAGACTGCCAAGGCCGCCCACGGTAATCATAATTAAAATGACCAGCGATTCATGCCATGCAAAGCTTTCCGGACTAAGAAATCTCAGCAAATGCGGCAGGAAAGATCCGGCAAGGCCGGCAATCGCGCAGCCGATCGTTATGACGGCCATGCGGTATCGGTTAGTGGCAATGCCGACGCTGCGGGCTGCCGGCTCGTTTTGACCGATGGCCTGAAACGCCCTGCCAACCCGACCAGAACAAAGACGCAGCAGCAACGCGTAGACCACGGTCAAGGCCAGCATTTCGAGGATGAAGAGATCTTTGCGGCTTGTGAACTCGAGCCCGAATATTGAAATGGCCGGGATTGCGCGTATGCCCACATGACCACCGGTGAGCCACGTCGTGTTAGCCAGTAGTTGGTACACGATAATCCCAAACCCGAACGTCGCGATATCAAAATATACCCCGGAGAGCCTTATCAATTGGGCCATCAGCAGTCCAGCAAGCGCAGCTGCCAGCATGCCGGCCAGAGCTGCGGCGACAAACGGCAGGCCAATGCCCTTTTCCAGCAACACGGTTGTGTAGGCACCGATGCCGACAAACGCGACATGACCCAGTGACAGCTGTCTCGCCAAACCGACCATCACCTGAAGTCCCAGAGCAGCGATCGCATAGATCGCGATAGCCGACGCAAGGTATAGATAGAAGCCGCCGGCTGCCAGAGGCGCGGTCCATGCAAACAGCATCAACACAGCAAAGACGATCCAATCGCGCTTCGTCTGTCTCACCCCAGCCCGAAGCGCTTGAGGGGAAACACTGCCCTCTGCCTCCGCGGCTATCGGCGCCCGTGCTGCCTGTGCTTCATGTGTTGCGCGTGTCGCACTCATGCTCGTTTTGCGTATCGCGCACTCATACCCGTACTTCTTTGTTCATTAGTCCGGTCGGCCGTAGCAACAAAATCACAATCATGACCATGAAGGCGATACTGTCCATATACTTGGTGGAGATTAGATTGCTGCCTATCGTTTCACCGACACCGATGATCAGTCCACCGATGACCGCGCCAGGTACGCTACCAAGCGTTCCGATCACTGCGGCGGCAATAGCCTTTACGCCGATCACCCCCATGTCGTAAGAGACGAACGAGATCGGCGCATAAAGGACACCGGCCAGAGCACCGGTGCCGGAAGCAATCGCGAACGACACTCCGGAAGCGACGCCCACATTGACTCCCATCATGCTCGCTGTTTCCTTATCGTCCGCTACGGCTCTGGCCGCCACTCCGACCCACGTGCGCGAAAAGAAAAGCTGAAGGCCGATCAATAGTAGCGGCATGGCCACCGCAATGTAGACATATACTCCAGGGAAAGGATACCCCGCCACCGCATAAATCTGATGCGTTAGCGGTATCGAATAGACGACCGGATTGGCCCCCCAGATTAGAAGCGCAGCGTTACTCAGCACTATCCCAATTCCCAAGGTGAGCAGAACGAGGTAGAGCTGATCGACATTGCGTTTTAGCGCAGGGCGAAAGGCGATGCGTTCTATCACCATGCCAAACGCCCCGGTGAGAACAGTGGCAACGACGAGGACCAGCCAAAACGGCATTGTCGGCCAGGCCATTAGCAATGAATAGCCGATATATGCGCCGAGCATCATAATGTCGGACTGCGCAAAATTTACGAGTCCCAGCGCCCGGTAAATCATGCTGTAACCTACCGCAACCAGCGCATAGATGCAGCCGACCGCCAGACCGCTCATCAGTTGAGTCAGTTCCACTTTATTTCCGCAACAGTCACTTTGTTACGTAGTCGAGCTTGACTTGGGTACCGGTGACTTGCACAAAAGGAAGCGGGCGTTTGACATCGCCGTTCGGCAGGATCGTGATGGGTCCGGTCGCTCCAGGATAGTCCTTGATCGTGAAGATCGCATCTCGAATCGCTTGCGGCGTAACCTTTCCGGCACTGTTGGCGCGCCTTATCGATTCGGCCAAAACGTACGCCGCGTCGTATCCCATGCCTTCATATTGACTGGGAAGGCGGCCATACTTGGCCTGCCAGTTCTTCACAAATGCCTTGGCATTGTCCGTCTGGATCGAACCGGAGTAGTAGTAAAGAACACCGTACGTTCCATCAGCGGCGGGACCTGCAATCTCAAGGTACTGCGGAACTCCGGGAGCCGTCGTGACAAAGATCCGCGTCTTGATATTCAATTCGGCCATCTGCTTAACCATCAGTCCGCTCTCGGTGTAAAAGCCGAGAACAGCGACAAAGTCCGGCTTGGTCTCAGCCATCTTGGACAGCATCGGTTTGAACTCCCGAGCAGTCGGTTCATAGGTGACCCGGCCCTTAATCGTCAATCCAAGTTCCTTGGCTTTTGCCTCGAAAGCGTCCGCCAGCGGAACCCCCCAATTGTCATTGCGAACAATCAGATAAGCGGACTTTGCCTGGTGCTTATCGACCATCCACTGCACCGCATTGGTCGAAAAGACATCAGCCGATGGCGCGATTCGCGCGAACCATGGATTGTTCTGTTTTGTCAGCGCGGGATCGACCGCTAACGGGGAAAGTTGAGGGATCTTCGCAGCCTTTGTCACCTCAACTGCCGCGGCCGTTGTGGCACTGGTTTGTCCACCGAGGATCGCAATCACCTGGTCGACCTCAATCATGCGTTGGACCGCTTGCGCGGCAGCACCGGGATCGGCCCGGTCATCCGCGGAAATAAGCTTGATCTTGTGCGGCCCAAGCAAAGCGCTGCGCCCAATCTCATCAAACGCGAATTTCGCTCCGGCGAGGCTTTCAGTACCGTACACGGCCACCGGGCCGGACATAGGACCCAAAAACCCGACCTTCAACTCCTCAGCTGAAAGCGGGGAACTGACAAGACCAAACGCAGCAAGCGCAGCGGTGCTCTTAACTAAAGACCGAATGCTGCAAAGGCAAGATTCCGACAATTTCATGGCGTTGCTCCTTATAATGAATTAGTGCGCGAAGGAATTCTTCCGATTCCCGAATTCACACTTCAATTTCCCTCATCAACTCCCCAGATAGCTACTTCGAACATCGGTTGTTTGTTCAAGATCGGCTGCTTGACCAGTTTGCACCAGGCGACCGCGTTCGATCACGTATCCACGATCGGCTACATCCAGCGCAGCTACTGCATTCTGCTCGACCAATAATATGGTGATGCCCCGCATCGCCAATTTATTGATTGTGTCGAAAACCAATTCAAACAACAGCGGAGCAAGACCCATGGACGGCTCGTCCAACAACAGCAGCCGCGGCTGCGTCATCATCGCCCGTCCCATTGCCAGCATTTGCTGTTCGCCGCCGGAAAGCGTTCCGCCATGCTGCTTGCGGCGCTCCGCCAAACGTGGAAATAGTTCATAAATTTCATCTGCGCACACTCTCGGCACGAATCCCCGGCGCCGGGAATAGGCACCCATCATCAAATTCTCTTCAACGGTCAGCGTGGGAAATACGCGACGACCTTCAGGAACTACGGCTATTCCGGCTGCCACAGTGGACGCAGGTCCGACGTTCGTAATATCTTTTCCGTCAAAGTGAATACTTCCCGCCGCAATCGGCAACAGCCCGCAGATGGCCCTTATGGTTGTCGTCTTCCCGGCCCCGTTTCGCCCCAGCAAGCAAACTACCTCGCCGACCTTCACCTCAATGTCGATACCGAAGAGCACTCTTGATTGCGACGTATAGCCCGCATCGACCGCCGACATCTTTAGGAAAGGCAAAGTCATGGGCTTCTCTTCAATCATGCAGAACCGCCAATTCTGTTTTTATGCTGCATCAAAAGGATATCGCCTTGCAGCCCAATCTCGCTTAGCGACATCTTCCTCCATAATTCCTCCAGACCCGCCTTGACCTTGAACTCGGGTTGGTGAATCTTCTGCTTCCTCGTTTCAGCCGTCACTTCTCTCTCCGTATGACGGCACGCTGCAAAAACATTCTTCTATACCGCGATCCGTTATATTTGACTTTATGTTTTAACGTTCAAAGTAGCGGTGTCTTATACGGTTGGAGCGACAGAAATCCTATTAAAGAAAGGTCAGCAGATTTCGACGGAATTTCCCGCGCGCATGCATAGGTACTTTCCGATTCCACTGAGAGTGGCGGCGCTTGACAGACGCTCTGGTTTCGATTGTAATCCGCGATAGCTGAAGTGGTCAATATGCTTACCAGGGTAAAAAGAGCATCTGCGCGGCGGGCGTCGACAAAACGCAAGTCATCGAGGCCGGTTGCGGCGCTCGGCGCACGGTTGCGCGAACTGCGCTTGAGGCGCGGCTATTCGCAGCGCGCCTTGGCGCGCCTGTCTGGACTCACGCACGCGACGATCTCGATGATCGAAGCCGACAAAATCGATTCCTCGCTCGGCACCCTGAAGAAACTGCTGGACGCCTGCGATGTGAAAATGTGGGAGTTCTTTCAGCAGGACGAAGAAAGTTCGGCGGTGACCCCGGGGGAGAACATCGTCACCATCCGCTCCAGGGGTGTGCGCATGCGCTATGTCGCTCCGCGCTCCAAGGATCGTCTGTTGGAGATCACCCAGGAAACCTACGAACCGGGAGCCGACACCGGCGAAGACGCGCTCGCCCATGAAGGGCAGGAGGGTGGGATCATCCTGCGCGGCAGATTCGAGCTAACCCTTGGAACCGCAAAGCATGTGCTCAAACCGGGGGATAGCTATTATTTTTCCAGCACCATCCCGCATCGCTTTCGCAATATCGGTGACGACGAAGGCGAACTCATCAATGCCGCCTCGCCGCCGACTTTCTAAAAGGGTGTCCAAACCGGCGGAGCACGCTCTCACAAATTCCCAATCGCGCCGATCCCGCTCAGTCCATCATCGACGGCAACACCAGGGACAGCCAAGGGAAGGCGACGATGATGGTCAAGGTCACCAAGTCCGCGACCACGAACCACATGACTCCGCGGAACACCTGCGACAGTGTCACCGCATTTCCCAGTGCCCCCTTGATGACGTAGACGTTGAGGCCTACCGGCGGCGTCACCAGACCGATCTCCAGCAGCTTGATCACGATGATCCCGAACCAGATGAGATCCATCCCGGCCCCGCGCACCAGCGGCAGCACGATCGGCAGCGTCAGCAGCATCAGCCCGATCGAATCAAGAAAGCAACCGAGGATCAGATAGAGCACCGCCACCATCAGCAGGATGACCAGGTCGCTGGCGCCAAAGGACATCAAGGTCGACGCCAGATGATCGGGCACGCCGCTGAGCGCCATGAAGCGGGTCAGCAGCACGGTGCCAATCACTACCATGAAAATGCTGGCGGTCCCGCTTAGGGTCTGCACCACGGCTTCGCGAAAAGCTTTCCAAGTCAGCATTCGCCGCACCGCGGCAATCACCAGGGCCAAGGCCGCCCCCACTGCACCGCCTTCGGTCGGCGTGAAAATGCCAATGAAAATGCCCAGCAGCACCCCCAGCACCAGCACCGGCAGGGGCCATACATCGCCCAGCGATTGCATCTTCTCGGCCCAGGTGGGATGGTCGTCTACGGACGGTGCGAGCTGCGGGTCGAGCTTGACCCGGATGATGATCATCGCCGAGAACATCAGCGCCGAGACTATCCCCGGAAGCACGCCGGCGATGAACAGCTTGCCGATGGAAACCTCGGCGAAGTAGCCGTAGATCACCATCAGGATACTGGGCGGAATCAGCGACCCCAGCGTGCCTGCCGACGCGATGACCCCGGTGGCGAGCCCGATCTCGTAGCGATAGCGCAGCATCTCCGGCGTGGCAATGCGCGCCATCGCCGCGGCAACCGCGACGCTCGAACCGGAAGCGGCGGAGAACATCGCGCACGCCCCCACGCTCGCCACGGCCAGGCCTCCGGGCAAACGCGACAGGAACAGGCGCATGGCGCGGAACAAGCCTTCGGTAATGCCGGTCGAGGAGGCCACGTACCCCATGAGCAGAAACATGGGCACCGCGGTCAGGTTCCAATCCCCGACAAAATGGAACGGTACCGCGGTGACGACTCCCCACGCCGCCGTCCAGTTGACGATGATGGCGATGCCGATGAACGAGACCAGACCAAGCGCGACGCCGATCGGCACGCGCAGACCGACCAGGACCAGGGAGATGACGAGGATGATATAGCCGATCGTGACTTTGTCCATGGCGCGCTAGACCTTGATTTCCGGCGCCGCATCTGCATCTTTCAACGACGGTCTGAAGTTGTCCGGATCCATCAGCGCCTGCCACATATGCAGCGCGATGCAGCATGCGATCATGAAAAAGCCGACGGGCAGCATCCAGCGGCTCGGCCAGATCACGACGAAAATCGAACCCATCAGCATCTCGTTGATTTCGGTGGCGTTGATCGCATCGAGCAGGGTCTGCCATCCAAGCACCGCGAAAAATACGAGCGCGATCACACAGCAGGCGGCGTAGATAAAGGACTGCAACCGGTGTGGCAGCATGACGACGAACAACTCCGCGCTAATGTGCTCGTGGCGTAATTCAACCATGGCCAGGGGCAGGAACACCACCCCGACCATGTAGTAGACCGACACCACCTCCAGATTGCCTTCGATCGGCGAATTGAAGACACCGCGCATGATCACATCGACCACGATCTGAATCATCATCAGCAACAGGAAGACACCGCCGAGATAGGCAAGGCCATTGGACCCCATCCGGACCAGCCGCTCGATCATGTTCATTTTTCTATCCTTGTGTATATGTAAGCGACGCCGGGAATATCACGTCCCGAAGGAAACCTTCGGGACGCGTTGGCTGCGAGCGCCCGCTACTTGACGCCGTAGGTATTGACGTCGATCTTGTCGTAGATCTCGGTCTTCACGAGCGCGGTCAATTTCGCCTTGTCTTTGCGGTCGACGTTGGCGAGAAGCTTTTCCCATTTGGCTGCCATTGTTTCGAAGCGCTTGATCAGGGCCTCCGGATCTTTCATTTTGAACTTTTCCTTGCCCATCTCGATCGCGCCAAGCCGGGCCGCAGCCTGGAAGTCATCGACGGATCTTTTCAGATCGGCCGACGGCTGGTAGATGGTGACATTGTGTTTGGGTGCCTCGGCTACTGCTTCGTCGGACTCGGTGACGTAAGCCAGTTCAGTCTCCACCATCGACTCGGCGAAACTGTTGAACATAGTGCGGCGATCCTTCGGTGTCAGCTTCCTCCAGAAATCGGCATTCATGCCATAGAGGTAGCCTGCCCAATAAACGCCCAGGTTCACCATGTTGGTGTGCTTGGCCACATCCCACAAGGAACGCGATTTCATCTCGTTAGCGCCGTTCGAGGCGCAGTCGATCTGTCCCTTTTCCAGGCCCGAATACATTTCCGACGAGGGCACGGCGACCGCCACCGCACCCACACTCTTGGCCCAGTCGGAGTGAACGGCCCCCGGCATGCGCACTTTCTTTCCCTTCATGTCAGCCAGCGTCTGCACCTTGGAGGTACAGATCAGGCGGTACGGAACCGAGGCGTAGCCGCCGCCGAACACGATCTTGTTGCGCTTCCATTGCGCCAGCAGCTCTGGATCGGTCATATTCATCTCGGTGACCGCGAAAGTGGCGATCAAAAGATCCGAATAATTCAGCGCCAGATGCGCCAGCACATTGTCCTCGTGCAGTTCGGAAGGCGTATAGGTGCCGGCATGGTAGCCTATCTGCGCGATACCGTCGCGCACACCCGACATGTGAGCGTTCGGTGACAGCAGCACGGTGCCGGTGAACACCTTGGCCTTGAGCGACCCACCCGAGGTCTCGGATAGTTTCTTGGCCCATTCAAGATAGCCGTACTTGGTCAAGGGTTGACCATCTGGAAACCAGACCGAGGCGTTGAACTCGGTCACCGCCAGCGCGGAACTGCCCACTCCCGCGATGAGCGCACCCAGGCCGACTGTTAGCAATTTCGAGCGAATGTTCATGCCGTCTCCTTTCAAACTCGGTCGTTGAAAACAAAAAGACTTCGTATTCGCATGCGGTTCAGCGCCACATGTTCCGCCGGAACGCCCCAAAAACTCACGCCAATTCAGCATATGCCCCTCCCTTGTTTGGCCCAACCGGCAAGCAGTAACATCTCCGTTCATTCCGGCAGGGTGCCCAGCCCCCGCTTTCTCGCATTCCCTCAGCTGCCGATGCCGAGTGCATCGGTCAACTTGTACCAGGACATCGCTGCCGTGATCCCCGGCTTGCGCAAGGCATGAAACGGGATGGTGCGCAAAGGCTTGAGCTCGAACGGCCGCACGGAATCTTCCAGGACATAGCGCGTGAGCACCTCACCCATCAGCGAAGCCATTGCAACGCCGCGGCCGCAGTACCCAACTACCGCGACAATACCCGGGCGCAATTGCGCCAGGTGCGGTAGGAAATCCGTCGTAATTCCAACGGCGCCCGCCCAGGCATACTCCCATTCCACGCCTTCGAGCGTCGGAAACAACTCTATCGCTGCGCGGACGACGTGACGCGTTTGCTCCTCCCGCGTCAGATCTCCCAGCGGTCCGCGCCCGCCAATCGCGAAGCGGCCGTCCGGCGTTATGCGAAAGTAGTAGGATAATTTTCGCGTTTCCGAGACGACGCAGCCGGCAGGAAGAATTGCAGCCCTCTGGTTCGCGGACAGCATCGCGGTGACCAATTGAATGCTGTTGACGCCGACGTAACTCCTCGCCAGCCCCGGCCATAAATTTCCCGCAAGGGCGTCGGTAGCGATCAGGACATGACGCGCGCTCACCTCCCCGGCGTCGGTCCGTACGCGGTGCGCCCCATCACCGGCATGGATGGCGCGCACCGGCGAAGCTTCATGCACGCGCGCACCAAGCGCGGCGGCAGCCGCTGCCAGCCCGCGGACGAACTGGAACGGCTGAACCGCGCCCGCGCGTCTGTCGATCAGCGCACCGTGGTACCGCCTGGTCCCGAGCGCCGCGATGGTTTCATCGCGCGACAGAATCTCTACCGGAGCCCCTCGTTTCTGCCACTCCCGGGCGCGCGCGACCACGCTCGACATTGCGCGTATTGAATGTGCTCCCTGAACCCAGCCGCGGCGTACTGGGCTGCAATCGATATTGTGCCTTTCGATCAGCGCGAAGACTTTGTCGGCCGAGGTTCCACCATAAACCGCCAAGCGCTCGCCTTCCTCGCCAAACAGCCTAGCCAGTTCGTCTGGGTCACGCTTGAGCCCTGGAATCACTTGGCCGCCATTGCGCCCGGATGCGCCAAAGCCGATATAGTCCGACTCGAGCAATATGACTTCGCGTCCGGCTTGGGCCAGATGCAATGACGTCGAAGCACCGGTAATCCCGCCGCCGACAACCACAACGTCAACCGCTGCAGTGCCGCTAAAAGACGGGTGCGCGGGCGGCGCGTGGTTTTCGCTCCAGAACGAAGGGACGAATTTCATGCCGTCGTCCGCTCGAAACCGTAGGCGGTCTTGGCCGCCTCTGCGGAGAGCAATCCTTCCATGACATCGAATTCGACTTGTCTCATGCTGCGACGCGCCGGAGGGCCGTAGCCCCCGCCACCACCGAGAAAAACCTCGACCACGTCGCCCCGAAGCAGTTCGAAAGACGCCTTGGAACCGATGCTAATGTGTTGGCCATTGCGCTGAATCGTGCAATGCCCCGATATTGCCGTGGTTCCGCCGAACAGCCCACTCGGCTGAATCCGGAATCGATCGGCGTAGACGGCCAGTTTCGCGCCGTCGCGCAGTACCTCATAGTGCCTGCTGAACCCGGCTCCGCCACGAAATTGTCCTTGGCCGAACGAATCTGTCTCCAAGCGGTATCCCACGACGCGCATGAAGTCGCACTCCGCGTCGATGACCTCGATCGGCGTGTTCGAGCAATTCGACAGCGGGGAATCGACGGCATCACAACCATCGGCGTTGGCAGAAGCGCCGTAGCCGCCGCCAAAGACTTCGAGATTTACCTTGAAGCCGGCGTCACCCTGGTAGGAAAAGCAAACGACGGTAGTGGTATCGAACCCGGCCGCGATGACCTGTTCGGGCACCGCCTGGCTCAATGCTTTCATGATTGCGCCGAAAACACGATAGCCCGCTTCCATTCGCGCCCGTACCGGCGCCGGCGAAAGAGGATTGAGCAGTGATCCTGGCGGCACCGTGATGTGGATCGGTCGCTTCACTCCTTCGTTGAAAGGTATGCTCGCACTGGTTATTACCGACTTGATGCAACTCAGGGTTGCGGCATAGGTAGATGAAAGCGGACAGTTGACATTACGCCGCACTTGCGCGCAGGTTCCGGAAAAATCGACGTAGATGTCCTCGTCTTTGACCTCGACCTTCACTTTGATCGTCAGCGGAGTGTCCGAAACACCGTCGTCGTCGACGGCGTCTTCGCCATAGTAGACCCCGTTCGGCACTTTGGCGATCGCAGCGCGCATGCGCCGCTCGGAATAGGTGATGAACTGCCGCATCACGTCGCACACGGTTTGCGCCCCGTACTTCGCGCACAATTGCTGCAAGCGCGCCGCGCCGATCGCGTTGGCTGCGTGCTGGGCATTGAAGTCGCCGATCGTGAGGTCCGGCACGCGCACATTGGCAGCAACCAGGCGTTCGAACGCGCCACCGTTCCAATCGCGCGACAGATTGTATTTTGACGGCGGTATCCGCAGGCCTTCCTGAAAGGTGTCGGTCGATTCGGTGTCCAACCCCGCGCTCCCCCCGCCGAGATCGAGGTGATGCGCGACGCTCGCCCCGAATCCCACGACCTGACCTTCGAAAAAGATCGGGGCGAAAATAAAGACGTCGGGCAGATGCTGGCCCCCGTTGAAAGGGTCGTTGCTGATCAGAAAATCGCCTTCGACCAGTTCATCCACGGGATGGCGGGCAAGGCAGGGCTTGATCGTCATGCCCATGGGACCGAGCTGCATCGGTATCAGATCGGCCTGCGAGACGACGTTGCCATCCCGATCGAGGAGTGCGGCGGCGCCATCGCGGGCCTCGCGCAAGATGGTGGAATAGGCGGAACGAATCAGCTTCGCGCCCATTTCATTGGCCACGGCGTGCAATGCCTGGCTGATGACCGCATAGTCGATCGCGGAAGTGCTCATGTCTTGTCCTTCTCAAGAATCAGATTGTCCTGCTCGTCGATCCGGCCGCTCCATCCCATCGCCACCAGAACCGTGGCCGTCGTGCCGTGGAGCACCGCAGGCCCGTTCACGGTTTCACCGATTTTCAGCATGCCGTCCGGGATGCGCTTGCATTCAATCCACCGCCCGTCCGCAAACAGCGGCGCTGCGGCAATGCGATCGGTAAGGTTGGCTTCTCGCCCGAGTCGCGGTATCTGCTTCAGCTTCTTGCAAATGGCGAGCCGCAGGCAAATGATCTCGATCGGCCGGTTGGACGCCGCGCCATGAAAGAACGCGCGCTGGTGCGCATCGACGAAGCGCTGCTCCATCTCGCCTTGCGTCAGCCGCTCGATGCTGCCGTAGTCGAAGTAGACGGTGACCTCGAACGCCTGCCCGACAAAGCGCATGTCGACGCCGTAGGTCCATTCGTACGGTTGGTCGAGGCCGATCTGCGCCAGCTGGCGTTCGAGATTCTCTCGCAGTTTTCCGAAATCCTTCTGCACTGACGCCGGTGCGTCTGCGTCGAGCCGCATTCTGCGAGTCAAACTGTCATGCTTGACGTAGTCCGAGGCCAGAAGCCCATAGGCGGAGATGACACCGGGGTTCGGAGGAACCACCACCTTTTCGACCCCGAGATCGGCTGCGATTGCGGCCGCGTGCAGCGGCCCCGCGCCGCCGAACGGAACGATCACGTAGTCGCGCGGATCTCGACCGCGCTCTGTCGAAACCAACTGGATGGCGCGCACGATATTGGCATTGGCGAGGCGGATCGCGCTTTCCGCCGCCGCCTCCACCGACAGTTTCAGCGTTTCGGCAATCGCGGAAAACGCATTTCGCGCAGCACCGACGTCGACCTTGATCCTCCCGCCCAGTTCCGCCTCAGGATGAATGGTGCCGCAGACGACGTGCGCATCCGTAATCGTGGGTTGGGTTCCACCGATGCCGTAGCATGCGGGTCCGGGTACCGCGCCGGAACTCTGCGGCCCGACTCGAAGCATGCCTCCATCGTCGATCCAGATGATGCTGCCGCCCCCGGCGCCGACCGTCACGATATCGAGCACCGGCGTACGCAGCGGCAATCCATCGATTTCGGTTTCGGTGGCGAGACCCGGCTCCCCGCCTTCGACCAGGGAAACATCGGTGCTGGTACCGCCCATGTCGAACGTAATCAGGTTTTGGTAGCCGGACCGACCCGCCTGGCGCGATGCGCCGACGACGCCCGCAGCCGGCCCTGAAAACAGCGCCGCGATCGCGTTCTTCCCCATCGCCTCGGCCGGCATCCGGCCGCCATTGGACTGCATCACCGTAAACCGCCCGGTAAATGCCCGCTCCCGCAGCCAGTTGGAGAAGCGAGTGAGGTAGCCGGTGATGACCGGCTGCACATAGGCAGAAAGCGCTGTGGTCGAAGCGCGCTCGTATTCGCGGAACTCTCTGACGACTTCGGTGGAGCAGGTAATCGTCACCTGCGGTAGATTGGCCCGAAGCAGGTCTCCCAGGCGTTGTTCGTGAACCGGATTGTTATAGCTGTTGAGGAGGCAGATCGCGACGGCCTGGAAACCGCCCGCTTCCAGCGCCGGAATCAATGTGTCGAGCACATTGGTTTCGTCAAGCGGCGTCAATACGCTCCCATCTGCCAGCATTCGCTCGCTGACCTCGAAGCAGGCGCTGCGCAAAGCGATGGGCTCAGGCTTCTTATACTGCAGGTTGTAGATATTGCGCCGATCGTGGCGTTGCAGATAAAGGATGTCCCGGAAACCGCTGGTGGTGACGAACGCGACGCGCGCGCCCTTGCGTTCCAGAATGGCGTTGGTCGCAACGGTTGAGCCGTGGGCGAAGTCGCCGATACGATCGACCGCCAAGCCGGCGGCGGTGACCGCATTGAAGGCGCCCTGCTCAGGCGCTGACGGCGTGCTCGGGACCTTCGCAATCGTGATGCGGCCGTCTTCGACCGCCACCAGGTCTGTAAACGTCCCCCCCACCTCCACTCCGACGCGCATAGTGCAGACTCCTCCGGGTCATTTTTTAATAGCATCCGACGGTGGCGAATGCGTATTCCTTGCCGCCACCAAATCTCATCCTCCCCGCCTCACGCGATGACGCCGAACGGTCACGCAGCGCTCGTGAAAGCGTTGAAGGCTATCATATCTTCGCAAACGGAACAGCCGCCGCGACGGGCAGCACCTGGCGCAGGCACTGGCCGGGAACCAAAATCAGTTCTTCCCTTGAATCCGCCGCTTCAGGCGTTCGCACGCAGCGCAGCACCCAACGTCTCGATCATTCGCGCAACCTCGTCCGGCGTCGAGAAGAAAGGTGGCGCCATCATGATGGAATCGCCGTTCCAGCGAATGCCGATACCGTTTCTAAAGCATTCATCGACGATATTCATTCCGCGTAGTCCGGGAGACCCGGATATCGAGCCGACTTCGACCGCTGCCGCGGCACCGAGGTTGCGAATATCGATTACGTTGGGCTCGCCCTTCAGCGCATGCACCGCGCCCTCGAGCACTTTTTCGAGCTCGCGCACGCGCTCGAGCACGCCCTCCTCCTTGATGACGTCGAGCGTCGCGATCGCCGCAGCCATGGCGAGAGGATGAGCCGAATAGGTGTAGCCGTGGAAGAACTCGGCCGCGTATTCCGGGCCAGTCATGAACGCATCGTGAACGGACTGTTTCACGACCACGCCCGCCATCGGAATCGTCGCGTTGTTCACCCCTTTGGCGAACGTGGCCAAGTCCGGGGTGACGCCAAAGCGTGCGGCCGAGAAATGGTGGCCCAGGCGGCCGAAGCCGGTGATGACCTCGTCGAAGATCAACAGGATGCCATGCTTGTCGCAGATCTCGCGCAAGCGCGTCAGGTAACCGACCGGCGGCGGCAGCATCCCGAACGAGCCTGCCATCGGTTCGACCAGTACGGCCGCGATGGTCGACGCATCGTGCAGCGTGACCAGGCGCTCGAGTTCGTCCGCGAGGTGCACGCCCCATTTCGGCATGCCGCGCGAGTACGCCATATGCTTCGGGTCGTGCGTATGCGGCAGGTGATCGATGCCGGTCGGCATCAGCGGCGCGAACGCTTTCCGATTATTGGTCATGCCGCCCGCCGCGGTCCCGCCCAAGCCGACGCCGTGATAGCCACGCTCGCGGCCGATGATGCGGATACGCGAGGCTTCGCCGCGGGCGCGGTGGTAGCCGATTGCCATCTTGATCGCGGTGTCGGCCGCCTCGGAGCCGGAACAGCAGAAGAACACTCGATTCATGCCCGCGGGCGCAATCGCGGCGATGCGCTCCGCGGCCTGGAACGCCTTGTCGTTTGCGAACTGGAACGGAGCACAGTAATCCAGCGTATCGAGCTGGCTCTTGACCGCCTCGACAATCTTGGGATGTTGATGGCCTAGTCCGCAGCAGAACAGTCCCGACGTTCCGTCGTACACCTGGCGCCCGTCATAAGTGGTCAGATAATTGCCTTTCGCCGCGACGTACAGCCGGGGATGCTTCTTGAAGTGGCGATTGTGGGTAAACGGCATCCAGAAGTAATCCATGTTCAGGCCCGGGACTACGGGCTCGTTTGCAACTTGCGGCATCACTAAGTCATTCATATCATTGCTCCTCACAGGTGGGGGTTCGGATTCCGGCGTAGCCGCGCCGGGTGCTGGTTCCTGATATCAGAGGCCAAGGGCCGCACGCGGCTCCACGTACGCGTAACCCAGGGACTCCGCCACGCCTTGGCAGGTAATCTTGCCTCGATGCACATTGAGGCCGTTCAGCAGGTGCTTGTCATCGCGCAAGGCCTCGATGCCCTTATCCGCCAACGCCAGCACGAACGGAAGCGTCGCGTTATTGAGCGCAATCGTCGAGGTGCGCGGTACGGCACCGGGCATATTGGCAACGCAGTAGTGTATTACCTTGTCGATCACGTAGGTCGGATCATCGTGGGTCGTCGCGCGCGACGTCTCGAAACAGCCGCCTTGGTCGATGGCGACGTCCACCAGCACCGAGCCCGGTTTCATCCGTTTCAGCAGTTCGGCTCGCACCAGCTTGGGCGCCGATGCTCCCGGAACGAGAACGCCGCCGATGACCAGATCGGCGGCGATGCAATGTTCCTCGATCGCGTCGCGGCTGCTGAATAGGGTGTGCACGGCGCTGCCGAATTGACGCCAGATCGATCGCAGCACCTCGATATTTCGGTCGAGGACCACCACCTCTGCGCCTAGTCCGGAAGCCATGGCTGCGGCGTGGCGACCGACCACCCCGCCGCCCAGGATCACGACCCTCGCCGGCGCGACACCCGGCACGCCGCCCAGCAGCACGCCGAGACCACCGTGCGCTTTTTCGAGGAAATGGGCTCCGGCCTGAATCGACATCCGACCGGCAACCTCCGACATCGGGGCAAGCAGCGGCAGGCCACCCGCATCAGAGGTCACGGTTTCATAGGCGACGCAGGTACTTCCCGATTCGACCAGTTCCCGCGTCTGGTCCCGGTCGGCGGCGAGGTGAAGATAGGTGAACAGGATCTGCCCCGGCTTCAGCCGCCTGCGTTCGCTTGCCTGCGGCTCCTTGACCTTGACGATCAGATCCGCGTTGGAAAAGATTTCCGCGGCAGTACCGACGATCTTCGCGCCCGCAGCTTCGTAGCGCGCGTCCGTCATCCCGATGTCTGAGCCGGCACCCGACTCGACCACGACTCGGTGGCCGCGTTCGGTAAGTTCCCGTACATTGGCCGGGACCAGACCGACGCGGTATTCCTGAACCTTGATTTCCCTGGGGACGCCTACTAGCATCGCTTCACCTCCGAATTGGGATAGTTCGAGATCGCTTCGAACGCCCCAGCGCTGTAATCGATCAACCCGACGGAATCATCGGCCCCGGCGGGACTCAATAGCTAACGATTTGAAATTCTTATTTTATTTAGATTAGAGTAGCAGTATCCTACTTGACCCTCAAGCCCTTGCACCTGTACAGTTCCAGCGAAAATGCAGCTAACTGTTATGTAACGATGACCAATACAATCTTCGGATCCACGTTCAGCATCGATCGGTCGATCAAGGTCGCCCGCGTTGCCCAACTCGAGGCTCAGATTCGCGACAGCATCGATCTGCACCAACTAGCCGAGGGCGTCCGATTGCCATCGGTTCGTGCACTGGCCAAACAATGCGGGGTAAGCACGGCGACCGTTGTCGATGCGTACGACCGGCTGCTGGCGGCGGGCTATATCGATGCGCGCCTCGGCAGCGGTCATTTCGTCGCCCACCGCGGCGCGCCGCGTGTCGCCGCCTCGCTGGGGGCGCTCGCGGAGCTGCCGATCGATTCGGTCCAGGCATTCATGCGCGCGTACGACCAGGCGCCATTCGAGATCCATGCCGGCTGCGGCTGGCTGCCGGAGCACTGGCTCGACGAGGAGGGGGTGAAGTTCGGCCTGCGCGCGGTATCGCACTCGGCCGGGGCGCATCTCGTGCGTTATGGCAATCCGCACGGCTACCTGCCGCTGCGGCAACGGATCCAGATCCAGCTCGGGGCGCGCGGCATCGACGCATCCCCGGAACAAATCGTGCTTACCGCCGGAGCCAGCCAGGCGCTGACGCTGGCGATGCGCCTGCTGCTGAAACCCGGCGACGCCGTGCTCTGCGACGACCCGTGCTACAGCAATCTGGTTTCGTCACTGATGCAGTATGGCCTGCAAGTGCTGGGCGTACCACGCCTGCCCTCCGGTCCCGATCTGGATGCGTTGGACCGGCTGTGCGCCGCACATCGGCCGAAGGCGTTTTTCACCAACACCACGCTGCACAACCCGACTGGCACCAGCTATACGCTTGCATGCGCCCATCGCGTATTGCAGATCATGGAGCAGCACGACATTTTGATCGTCGAGGACGAGATCTTCGCCGACCTGCAAGACCCGCCGGCGCCAAATCTGGCAAGCCTCGACCAGCTGCGGCGCGTGCTTCACATCCAGAGTTTCTCGAAATCGATTTCACCCAGTTTGCGCGTAGGCTACATCGCCTGCAGTCCGGCACTGGCAGAGGGCTTGGTGCGGCTCAAAGTGCTCACCGGCTTGACGACTTCGGAACTCAGCGAGCGTATGGTTCTCGCCATTATCACCGAGGGCCGCCATCGCAAACACCTGGTGCGGCTGCGCAAACGCCTGGCGCTCGCACAGGAAACCGTGGGGGCACGGCTGACCGCCTCCGGGCTGCGCCTGTTCCACCAACCGAGTGCCGGCATATTCATTTGGGCGCGTTTCGTGCGCGACGTCGACTTCGACGCCGTGACGCGACAAGCCGCGGAGCAGGGAATCGTGCTCGGCCAGGGACAATTGTATTCGGTGAACCAGGCACCAACGCCGTGGTTCCGTTTCAACGTTGCCCGTTCCGACGAGGACAACCTCTATCGCTTTCTCGAATCGGTCAGCGGCTGAGCGCGACTTGAATGCGCGAAGCGCGACAGGCGCCGCCAGCGTTGCACACAAGCATCGTCATTGGATCGCAGCCGGCTCGAACATCGGCTATCAAGCCCCCCGCAAAGCGGCACGCCAGTACTCCCGATTTCCATCGGGGAGGAGCTTGAATTTCAACTTCGCCAAAACCTCTCGGGCGCTGACCTGACTGCTCCACGCGCATTCTCGTCAATCTGCCTTGCGCCTACGACATCCGGCGTGATGCCTGGAACTGCGCTGACCGCGCCGGTGTCGGTGACGGGGCGCTACTGCCTTGAAACGACCGCTATTCCGTCCTTCAAGTTCGGTTCGATCGGCTCGCGATTTTCCATCTTGTCCCTGATTTCTCTTGCCGCCGCCTCCAGCGCAAGCATGCGGTAAGGGATCGAATAGTGGCTTCCTGAGTAGGCCGGTTCGATGTTAGACGGATTCGCGACTGCCAATCGTCGCCAGAATCTTGGGGCATCGTCGAATGGCAACCCGGCAGCTGCCAAGATGTACGAGCCGACATAGTCCGCCTCTGCTTCGAACTCCTGCGAGTACGACGATCCGCTTGTCGATGAAGATATACTCGTCCTTGGCGCCGCCCCTGGAACAATGGCGTCCAGCACTTGAGAAAACAAATACCCGACCGCGTTTTGCTTCTTTGCGTCCATATGATGCATCGCATTGTGCGCAAGTTCATGGGCAAGCACCAAAGACAGCTCGAAGTCGCTCTTGGCAAATGCCATCATCCCTCGCGTGACTACGATGCGCTCCCCGTCTGCAAAGGCGTTCGGCACTTGATCCGGACTGAGTGCGACGGGATAGCCGCAGGCCTTTTCCGGCGCAATTTCGAAAACCAGGGTGGCTCCATTGCGGGTCACCGTCGCGCGTATCGGCTGATCCGGCCTAAGCGACTTCTGGATCTCGGCGAATCGCTCCATATTCGGTACGGCGGCGTCATTGACGTGCGTAAGGACATCGCGCGCCTGCAATCCGGCGGTGCTGGCCGGACTTTCTTCCAGAACGAACAACAGCGTGGGCTTGTCTGTTATTCCAAATAGCCTCTCATAGGCGGGGGACAATTCGCTTCTCGACTTGGACCAAAAAACCGCCCCATAACTCGGGGCTAGATCCTTACCACAAAGTCGATGTGCCCTAGTCGCGAGTCTTCGATATACACGCGCAAGGCGTTTTTGCTCTTCCACTATCGACTGGGCGGCCCAGTCCCGTTGCATTTCAGATTCTGCCTTCAACGCGGGTTCCGAAATGCTGACAGTCTGCGTCCTGGGCGTCGCGCAAGCGCTCAGCAGCGCTATCATTGAGCCACAGGCAACGAACAGAATGGTCTTCACTGTTACCCCCGGCAGTTGATCCTAATGCGGAACAATGAATGCTTTTCTGCTCGGTTGTATTAATCCAAATCAAGAAACGCCGTCGTTTTTACGGCACAAGAGTAGAAGCTTCAATAGCCCGTCCACTGCACCGACGTCAGAAGCGAAAACCCCTGCAAGTTGCAGGGGTTTTTTGCGATTCGCGGCAACAGGTGAAATTTCAGTGCAGTGCCTATTCCATAATGCCGCGATCGGGTTACTGCACGCTGGTCGCGTCACATCGCAGCTGGTCGCGATTCAGGAATGACAACTCAGGGAAGACCGGTTCCAATCGGAGCGTGGTCACGGTCGTAAGTAGTGTCGTTACTTGCTTGAGACATCGAACTAAATCCCGATGGTGTCGCGCACCCCTGCAATATCAACGCCGCACAAAATAAGAGAACAGATGCGATTTTGCGTGAAATCATATGAACCTCCATGAGACGAGTTGAGAGATTCAGGGATCGGCATGCAGGCAGATTACGGTCCTCTCCCTGAATGTACTTGCGATAGTCGTAGGATCGATAAGCGCCATCCTGCGCGCTCACCGCACGCTAATGATACTGATTCCTATTCAGCATGTCAAGGACATAGACCAAGCGCGGGTAAGGCTGAGTGACCGTCAGAAGATCCGGTACAGCGATTTCCGCCAAGTCCGACGCAGAGCCTCTTGGCGCAAGTTCCTCGTGCTCAATGCTGCGATCGTCCGCCCCACCCCCGCTAAGCGCGAGTGCGACCCCGGCTGCCAGTGAGGCCATTGCGAACAGGCGTGGCGTGCATTTAACGGCGGCCGCGTACGCTTCGCTGTGACCGAGCGGCAGCTGGTCGCGCGTGACCGCAGCCGCAACCTCGACACCACAATGCGCCGGAACATCAGCATCCGCCAATACCCATCAAGCTGACAGGGTTGAATGCAGCCTGTTGCGCCCCAAGCTTGGCTTTGGATTCATCAAAATCGGGAAGTCAATGGAACAGCAAGCCGTAATCGGTACGACCAGTGTCGTTCTCGGTGATTCGAGTCATTCCACAAGCGCGCAAAAACTTCCAGCCGTTCGATTTCCCGCGTTCGGCGTTATTCTTGCAGTGACGACGCTGATCGGCTTGCTGCACGCCTACATGGGCGCACGGATTCTGCCGGCTCTCGATGTTGGAACTGCCGGAACCGCCCTGGGAATCGGTCTGTTCGCCCTCTCGACCTTGCTCATTCCGGTGGGACTCCTCGCCCGCTCGCTGTCAGGACGCATGCATGAGCACGTCGCCACAAGCCTTACCTGGATCGGCTTGATCACTACCGGCTTCGCCTCTTCGCTGCTGGTGACGACGCTGCTGCGGGACGCAATGTTGCTGCCGGCAAGAATTCTTCTGCATGACGCCAGCATGTTGTTCATCCAAAAGTATTCGGCGTGGGGCGTCCTGTGGGTGTCGCTCGCCTTCTCCGCGATCGGGCTATTCAATGCCCGACGTTTTCCGAGGGTCGTAGAAGTAATGGTTCCGCTGCGCGACCTACCGGCCGCATTGAACGGATTTAAGATCGCCCA
>Ga0334722_10000103_pt1 | contig 121556 bp, 105 predicted proteins | sample C3_bottom_MG_FD_207210 | JGI IMG/M metagenome (GOLD analysis project Ga0334722, IMG submission 207210) | Sediment microbial communities from Yellowstone Lake, YNP, Wyoming, USA - C3_bottom | ecosystem: Environmental > Aquatic > Freshwater > Lake > Sediment | place: USA: Wyoming | collected... | reverse complement strand
CTACCGGCCGCATTGAACGGATTCAAGATCGCCCAGATCAGCGATATCCATGTCGGGCCCACCATCAAGCGCGCGTTTCTCGAGCGCATCGTCACCCAGGTGAATTCGCTGGATGCGCACCTCATCGCAATTACGGGTGATCTTGTCGATGGCAGCGTCAGCGATCTGGCCGAACATACCGACGTCCTGCAACGGTTGCGATCGACCTACGGCACGTTCTTTGTTACGGGAAATCACGAATACTATTCCGGTGCAGACGCGTGGGTGAAGGAACTGCGGAGGCTGGGTATTGCCGTACTGCAAAATGAACATGTTGTGCTCCAGCACGAAGGCGCATCTTTGGTGGTTGCCGGTGTTACCGATTTCTCTGCGCATCGTTTCGACCAGCGCCAGCGAAGCAGCCCAAGGGCAGCGCTCAGACGCGCACCCGAGTCAGCCGCGAAAATTCTGCTTGCGCACCAACCCCGATCGGCGCGCGAGGCGGAGGCCGCGGGCTTCCACCTTCAGCTTTCCGGGCATACCCACGGCGGCCAATTCTTCCCGTGGAACTTCTTCGTGCGCCTGCAGCAGCCCTACACGGCGGGATTGCACAAGCTGAACAACTTGTGGGTGTATACGAGCCGCGGCACCGGTTATTGGGGGCCGCCCAAGCGCCTTGGTGCCCCAGCCGAAGTCACCTTGCTACGCCTGGTTCCAGCAAGCAATTGAATTTGCGGAAGGGCGCTGTAGTGCAGCCATATCGTCCGTAAGGTCCGCAGTTCGGCCGGCGCGGGCACCGGCGGTCGGAAGAAAAAGTAATTCGCGCTACCGATTTGAGCGCCTGCTCTCAAGAACAATACACACTCACAATTTCGACGCTCAGCCGATTGCCGCTCTACCGACCCGGGACCTGTTGCGACCGCGCAAGCAATGAACGGACGAAAGCGCGCGAATGCGCGCCGAAATTCCTGAGCAGACCGGCGGCCAAACCGGTCATCGCCTCCTGCGCAAGCGGTGGCGACTGGTTCAGAACGTCGTATAAATCGAGTGCCGGCTCGGTTTCGCCCAATACGTAGCCTGGGTCGGACACATATTTTCGCGGCAGACTCTGTTCCAACACCCGGTCGGTCGCGCCCGCCAGCGCATTGGATTCCCTGCTGATCACCGCGCGCACCGCGTCATCCGCAAGAGATGCCCGCCCGGCGTCCGCCGAGCTGTCTTGGATGGCATGGATCAGCGCATCGTCGGCGTCATGGCGCGCGTAGGCAGCTCTCATCCGGTGGTATTGATAGTTTTCCAGAGACAGATGGCGGTTCGAAACCAGCGTGATGGCCTGCATCTTCGGTTCCTGCATACCCAATAAATCCAGCATATTGATCCACAGCAAGCGCGGCACGCCCACCCCCGGCAGCACGCTCGCGTGGTAGGGCTGGGTCAGGTCCTCGATGTAATGCAACGCCCAGCCCGCGAAACGCCATCCCCAGTAAGGGTGCGCGGTTTGCAGCGCGTAGGCGGCCAGCGATTGCCATAGATGGATCCGGTATTCCGGGTAGGTCCGCCGCAGGAAGCCCGCAGCCTTGTACACAATGTCCGCCTCGTGGAAGAAGCCCATATGAAACGGAGCCTGGCTGGCGAACTCGAGCGCCGGATTGCCGAACGGCTGCCTGCCGAAGCCGTAGGCTTTTCCGTAGAGGGTTCCATTGTCATCCCACAGGCCGATGTCCATGCCGTAATCCGGCTCATCGGTGGCGGTGGCGATGACGTCGAGCACAGCGGCCCGCTCTCCCTCGCGCAGCCGCAGGAACACGCTCTCCTGTGCAGTGCTCGCGCGGCGCCGGGTGGTAACTTCGGTCCAGGGCAGCGTGGCTTTCCCCGACACGCTGTCTCCGGGCCGCGCCTGCACAAACAAATTCAGCTTCATTTCCGGATTGATGCGCAGCGCGGCAACAAAACGCTGCCTAAGTTCGGCCGGCGTCCCGCCCGGTCTGAATGCCAGCGCGTCGGGACGCTGGGGATAGAGCGGAACGTTCACCCTGGCCCAGGCTTCCTCGCGCTGGAGTAGTTGCTCCAGTCCGGGCGCCTCGGCAGCGAGGAAGGCTTCCAGGGTTTCCGCCCTGATTGCGGGCGCCGCGCTGATTTCCGGCATTGCCGCCAATGCCGGCCATGCTCCCAGCGTGTGGTTGCTCCAGGCCGCTGCCGGCCCGGCTGCGCACGCCAGTGCTGCCGCAAACAGGATGCGCTCGAGCTTCCGCTTCATCCGCCCTTCTCGCGATCAGTCATGTTCAATATCCTGGTCCTAGTCAAGCCGGGGATAACCGGTAATCTTCTGGATTTCGAGATACAGCGGTTTCAAGCGCGCGTACATTTTCCGATAGACGCGGTGATACAGCTGATCGTAAATTTCCCGATGCTGCGGCTGCGGTTCAAACACGCGCCCGATGCGCGTCATGGCTGCGATCGCGCTGGCGAAATCCGGGTACAGCCGCAGTCCGACCGCGGCGTCTATGGCCGCCCCCAGAGCGGAGGTTTCATAGATGTGCGGCCGCGCGGTCGGCAGCCCGAAAACGTCCGCTGTCAGCTGCATTGCCGCGTCGCTTTGCGATCCGCCCCCCGATACGCGCAGCGCGGTGACCGGCACGCCGCTACGCCGCTCGATTCGTTCCTTGCCCTCGCGCAACGCATAGGCCAGTCCTTCGAGAATCGCACGATACAGATGGGAACGCTCGTGGACATCGCCGAAACCGATGACCGCGCCTTTGGCCTCAGGGCCGGGCTGTTTGATGCCTGGCGTCCAGTACGGCTGAAGCATCAATCCCATCGAGCCCGGAGGCACGGCATTGACCAGCTCGTCAAACAATTCTTCCGCCGCGACGCCCCGATCCGCTGCCTGCAATTTCTCGTGATGGCCGAACTGCTCCTTGAACCAATTGACCATCCAGTAGCCGCGGAATATCTGCACTTCGATGCTGTAAGCGCCGGGAATGGCCGACGGATAAGGCGGGATGAACGGCGTCACCTCCAGATATTTCGCGCTGGTGGTATTGATGGTGGCGGTGGTGCCGTAACTGAGGCAGCCGATATGCGGCTCGAGGCAGCCGGCGCCTATGACTTCGCAGGCCTTGTCGGCGGCGGCGGCGACGAGCGGCGTGCCCGCCCGTATGCCGGTGGCAGCAGCCGCAGCAGCAGTGATCTCGCCGAGCACGGCCGCGGGCGCTGCCAGTTCCGGCAGCATCCCGCGCTCGAGCGCCAATGCCTGCCATTTCCAGTCGCGCATGGCGGCCCATCTCAGCCGTTTGTAATCGAAAGGCACATAGGCAACCTGTGAGCCGGCCGAATCGATGAAGCGGCCGCACAGCCGGTAATTCAGATAGCCGGAGAGCAACAGATATTTGTCGGTCCGATTCCATATGTCCGGCTGGTTGGCCTTGATCCAGTTTATTTCCGCTTCGCCGCGAAAGAAATCTATCGTGCCATCGACCCGCGCCAGCTTGAAAGCCAAAGTCCACCACGGGCTGATCGCCGGCACCTTGTCGGTGCGCCGCTGATCCAGCCAGGTGATCGCCGGACGCAGCGGCCTGCCCTGCTTGTCCAGATTGATGACCGTCCCGCGTTGGGTGGTGACGGCGACACCGCCGACGGCGCTGTTGGCAATTCCGCTTTGCACCCATAGCCGTTGACAGGCAACGCACACGGCCTTCCAGTAATCCTCTGGGTCATGCTCAGCCCAGCCCGGGTGTTCGGAGAAATAAGCTTCCAGATGCACTTGCGTTCTGGCGACGATATTGCCGTGCAGGTCGAACAGCAGCGCGCGCACGCTTTGCGTACCGTTGTCGATCGACAGGATATATTCGCCGGACATGCAGCATCCTGACAGGAAAACCGGATCGCCGCTGTTAGTTCGGGCGCCGTTTCAGAACAACTGAAACGGCCTCTGATTCAGGGGAGCATGAGGGGCCAAGGAAGAGGCGGGACCCTTCCTTTCCCACCTGGATCCCCTCATTTCGTAATTGGTCTTGGCGCAGCTGCGCGCCAATCCGGTATGGTTTCGCGCAGCGGCAGGCTGTAGCGCTGGCGCCACAAGACCAGATAGGCGGCCTCTTCCGCCAGCCAGTGCTGATCGCTCCAGCCGAGTTCCGCCTGGCAGATCGCGCGGATGCGCGGCAGCAATTCTGCGCCGCCCCCGCGCAGTTGCAGGCCGAGACGGGTGCGACGCAACAGCAGATCTTCCAGGTGCATCACCGCCTCGGCGCGCGCCGCCCAGCGCAATTCGGCCCACAGGGTTTGGCTGCCGGCGACGGTCGCAAGCTCGCCACCGTGTGCAGCTGCAAGCAATTCGCCCGCGTGCATGCCGTAACGGCCCTGCAGTCTCCGCGCTTGCGCCGCCGTCAGCGCCGCGTTTGCCGGCAGCGGCTCGGGTTGCCGGAACGTTCGCGACGAGTGCAAGCGCAGCTGCCGGCGCGGCAACCAGGGCGCGCAATGCGCGAGCGCATCTTGCGCGATCAGGCGGAACGTGGTCAGCTTGCCGCCGGTGACAGTCAACAAACCGTGTTCCAGCCAGACCGCGTGATCGCGCGCCTCCTTCGATGGATCTGCCTTGCCGCTATCGATCACCGTGCGCACGCCGGCGAAGGTGGCGATGATGTCGTCCAAGCCGAGGCCGAGTTCCGGAAACTGGAAATCGAGCGCCTGCATCAGGTAAGCGACTTCTTCGGACGTGATCGATGCTTCCACCTTCATGTCGGCACGGTGATCGACATCGGTGGTGCCGACCAGGGTCACGCCTTCCCACGGAAACGCAAACACCGGACGGCCGTCGCGAGGATGCATCAGGCTCACCGCCTGCGCCACCGGCAGGCGCCAGGCCGGCAGCAGCAGGTGACTGCCGCGCAAAGGGCGCAGCTTGGGCCCGGCCGCGGCATTCTGCCGCAGACCATCGGCCCAGGCACCGGTGGCGCTGACGACCACCTTTGTTTTGATCGTATAGGTCGCGCCGTCGAGCGCATCGAGCAGTTCCACCCCGTCCGCCTTGCGCGCGCTGCGCAGCACCTGCGTCGCCGCCAGGTAATTGACTGCGATGCCGCCGGCTGCGAGTGCCTCCTGCAGCACGCGCAGCACCAGCCGCGCATCGTCGGTCTTGGCGTCGCCATAGCACATGCCGCCGTCCAGCCCGGCGCGCGCGATGTGTGGCGCCAACAGCAAAAATTCATGCGCCGGGTAGTAAGCGCGCGAGCGCTGCCCGGCCATCTGGTCGTATAGCGCGAGCCCGAGCGAGAACAGCCACCGCCCCGGCTTGCGCCCGCGGTAATCGGCGAACGCAAAACTCTGCGGCTCGACCAAGCCCGCAGCCTCTCGAAGCAGGTTCTCCCGCTCGCGCACCGATGCGCGCGTAAGCAGCAACTTGCCTTCCTTCAGATAACGCAGCCCGCCATGCACGAGTTTGGACGAACGGCTGGAGGTGCCCCAGGCAAAATCGCGCTGCTCTACCAGCAACACGCGCAGGCCCTGGCGCGCCGCTTCGAGCAGAATCCCCGCGCCGGTGATGCCGCCGCCGATAATGACCATATCCCAATCGCCGGCGAGGATGACCGGAAGTCGCTCGCGCCAGTTGCTCGGCCACATGGCGTTCAGCTTTCGGGCGGCAGGAGCTTGCCCGGATTCATCATGCCGTCCGGATCGAAATGACGGAACAGCGCCCGCATCGCACCGATGCCAAGTTCGCCCTTTTCCGCAGCCAGATAGGGCGCGTGATCGGTGCCGACGCCATGCTGATGGCTGATGCTGCCGCGATTGGCCACTATCGCCTCGCACACCGCGGCTTTAAGCGCGCGCCAGCGCGCAAGGTCCGCTTCATAGTCACCCGCCAGCCGCCAGACGAAGGTGCTGTAGACGCTCGCCCCCTGCGCGTACAGGTGCGACAGATGCGTATAGGTGTGCAACCGCTCGCCGTCCGCGGTCAATGCGCCGGTCGCCGCCCGTTCGATCGCCTGCATCATGCTGCCTACGCGGGGCCAGTCGACGGCGGTCTCGGCGGTATCCACCGCGTATCCGTTCTGCCACAGCGCATTGCGCAGGTAGACGCCGCGAAAACGATTTTGTTTCCATTTCTCGCCGAGCGCGCGCCCGATATGGATGCCCTGCCCGGCGCGCGCGATGGCGAGCGCCCGCCTGAGCGCGCCGGTGACGCTGGCGCGCCGGCCGGATGCGCCTAACAGCAGCAGGCATTTGCCGCCCCTGCAACCGCGCCAGGCGAGGTAGCTTTGCAACAGACCGAGCAGCATTCCGTGGCCGGCCAAAGTCAGCGTGGTCAGCGTTTCCGTCGCGTTCGAGAGGCGCAGCATCGACAACGGCAGCCGGGCCTGCGCGATCGCGCGCACCGCGTTTTCCGCACGCGCCCAATCGGGGAAGAACACCGCGTGAAACGCTTCGCTCTCGGGCAGCGGCGTGACGCGCACGCTGGCTTCGGTCAGGATGCCGAGGCGGCCTTCGGAGCCCAGCACCATTTCGCGCAGATCGGTTCCGGCCGCAGACGCCGGAAAAGTCGGAATCAACAATGTGCCGGCGGGCGCCTCGATCTTGCCTCCGGCGAACAGTTGCTCGATGCGGCCGTAACGCAGGGACTGCTGGCCGGAGGAGCGCGTGGCGATCCAGCCTCCCAGCGTCGAATACTCGAACGACTGCGGAAAATGACCAAGCGTGTAGCCCTGTGCGCGCAACTGCGCTTCCAGATCCGGACCGGTGATGCCGGCGCCGAAACGCGCGAGTTGCGCCTCGCGATCGAGCTCCAGGAATTGCGTCAGCCGCGACAGGCTGATGGTCAGCACCGGCTGCTCGCCGCCAAGCGCGGCGAGCTGGCCGGCGACACTGGTGCCGCCACCGTGAGCAATGACCGCCGCAGCGCAGCCTCGGGCGTAATCGAGCAACTCACGCACCTGCTCGCCGCTTTCCGGATAGGCGACGCCGTCGGGCACGTCGTCTATCCTGCCGTAGCGCAGCTTCAGCCAGTCGGGCAGACTTTGGCCGAACCCGCAGCGCAGCCGCGTCTCCGGCGTCGTGTCTATCCGGCGATGCGGTCCCAGCCGGCTGGGCGCAATGCTGCGGCACGCCTCGGCCAGCGTCGCATCCTGGAACGGCCTCCCCGGGCCGATGCGCCGCTGCAGAAACGCCAGCGCTTGCGCGTCCAGCGCGAGCTCGATACTGTCGTCGCCCCATCCGTTCCAGCGTCGCACGTGGTGCCCTGTCATCCCAGCGGGATTGATATACTGCGGCGGTCGTTCTCGGTCCCCGGACCGCGACCGGACTCGTGATGGTACCTTACCTGAAAGGCCGCAAGAAACCATGCCGATGACGCAAGCGCGCGAACGCTCGCTGCCCGCCGCCGACGGCGCACCGCTGTTTGTTGCCGATTGGCCGATCGGCCCTGCGGCTGCCGCAGGCAATGGCATCGTGTTGATGCACGGACTCGGAGAGCACTGCGGCCGCTGTGCGCACCTGGCGCGCTTCTTCAACGATTGCGGCTATTCGGTGCGCGCCTACGATCACCGCGGCCATGGACGTTCGGGCGGCGCGCGCGGCGATGTGCCGGCTGCGGAGACGCTGTTGCAGGACGCGAAAATCGCGGTCGACGACTTCGCCCAGCAACTGTCCGCTCCACCGCTTCTGCTCGGCCACAGCATGGGCGGCTTGTTTGCGGCGTACTACGCAACGCGCGCGCTGTCGCCGCTCGGCGGCCTGATCCTGTCTTCGCCCGCGCTGAGGATCAGGCTGTCGGGTGCGCAAAAGCTGCTGCTGCAGATTCTCGGCGCCATCGCGCCCGGTTTCGGCATACCGAATGGACTCGAATCGCGCTACCTGTCGCACCGGCAGGATGTGGTCGATGCTTACGACAGCGACACCCTGGTCCATGCGAAGATCAGCGCGCGTCTGCTGCGCGCGATGCTGGAGGCGATCGAGTTTGCCCAGGCGCATGCGTCCGCGCTCGGCATCAAGACCCTGCTGCTCGTGGCCGGCGATGATCACCTGGTTGACGCGGCCGGCAGCGATACCTTCTTCAGGCAATTGGCACCGGGCGTCGGCAGCATGCACACCTACCCGGGCTTCTATCACGAGATTTTCAACGAGGTCGAAGCCGGCCGCGTATTTGATGACATCCGCGCGTGGCTGGGCGAACTGCGGGCGTGATGTTCGATAGCTTTGCCGACTGCTTTGCGGCGAGCCCAATCAGACCAATTCGACGATAGGCTCAAGGGGCCTACCGAGATTGCAGACTCGCCGCAATCACCTGCCGCCTGTTAAGTATTTCCCATTTGCCCGTCAAATTTCGCGAACAAAGGACCACGTCATGGTCTAAGGATTCAGAAACGGATGAGTTCGACAGCCGTCCTTCGGCGTCGGCGGACGCAGAATCGTTCCTTGGCCAGACGCAAATTGACGGCGGGTGAGTCATCGCCTCAACAATCGGAGGAAACCATGAATCGGAGCAATGTGCCCGGGGTACCGCGACGCTGGTTAAAGTCCCTGCGCCTGATCCTGTTACTCGGCTTGCTTGTCGTTTCGGCGGGTCTGGCGTTTGCGGACGATGCCCAGAAGGAGGGGGACAAGAATACCTACGACCAGGATACGGTACTTAAAGACGCGGAAAAGTTCCTCGGCAAGGGAACTGAAGGCTTGGCCAAGGTGATCGAAAAGGCATTCAAGGAATATGGCAGACCCAACGGATACATCACCGGCGAGGAGGCAAGCGGGGCGATCGGAGTCGGCTTGCGCTACGGCGATGGAACGTTGAAACTGAAGACGGGCGCAAGCCGCAGAGTTTACTGGCGGGGGCCCTCCGTAGGATTTGACTGGGGCGCTAACGCGTCCAAGGTATTTGTCCTGGTATATCACCTGCCCAACGCGGAGAAGCTGTTTCAGCGCTTTCCGGCTGTGGATGGCAGTTTCTACTACGTGGGCGGGGTTGGCATCAATTACCAGCGGCGGGACAACATCGTTCTAGCGCCGATCCGGCTCGGTGTCGGCCTTCGCGCCGGCGCGAGTATCGGCTACATGCACTACAGCAAATCGAAAACCTACAACCCTTTCTAAGGATCTGTTTCAAAATGTGGGGATACCTCCCCTCATGCACCCCTAAATCGGCCGTTGCAAAATTCATTTTGCAGCGGGTTCTAAGCTAATTGATCATCGGACGATTCCCCGCAATGCCATTCGCTTGCCGCTGCTTGCGATTGCAACAAATTGTTACATTGAGTGCGTGCGATTTTTTCCTATTTCAAGCGAATAGATTTGCCCGGGACGTCACCCTTAGTCGATACGCGCGCGTTATAGGGACGTATCACCTGAAAGGAGATCGATCATGAAACGATTCTGTCTTGTTGCAGCCCTTGCCGCCGTCATCGCCTCGACGCCGGCGCTCGCCGCCGACGTCGGCGTGTCGATCAGCGTCGGCGAACCCGGCTTCTATGGCCAAATCGACATCGGCAACGTTCCGCGTCCGGTGCTGGTGAATCCACGGCCGATAATCATCCAGCCGGCGCCGGTCGGCGTGATCGTCGAGCCGATCTACCTGCGCGTGCCGCCTGGCCACGCCAGGAACTGGCGCAAGCATTGCGCGCGCTACAACGCTTGCGGCCGGCCGGTCTATTTCGTGCAGGACCACTGGTACAACACCGTCTACGTGCCGCAATATCGCCGTGAGCACGGCGAAAGGTTCGATCATGGTGACCGCGGCCATCGCGGGGATCGGGACGAGCATCGCGGCCGGGGCCGGCGCGGCGACTGATTAAGGGTGGTCCGGCAGTTCGGCTATCGAGGGTAAGCCAGACGGTTCGCTTGGCATTCCAGATAACTTGTTGGCATCGCTAGATGCCGGAACGTGTGTAAGAACACAATCATCGCGACAGCGCGGCCTGCAGAGTCCTCGTCGTGACTGCTAGACTAGCAACGACTACCGGTGTCACGCCAATAGGGGAGGCCTTCATGTGCTGTGCTCAATGCGGCAACTCGTAAAGGTGGCTGTCGCGCTAACTCGAAGAACTGGGCATCACTTGGCAGGCGCAGCGTGGCGGCCGCGATCGGCACACCGCGGCGGGCAACGCGGACCACGACTTGAGGGGACGCGATGAACGCGATGGATGCACTGACGGACCACGTCCTTGGCACAAGCTTCGCCGACCTGCCGCGCACGGCAGTGGATTCGGCCAAAACATTCATTCTGGACAGTATCGGCGTCGGCATTTCCGGATCGCGCCATCCGCTGACCTGCAAGGTGAAGCAGGCGGTCGCAGCATGGGGCGACGCGCACCATGCGCGCGTGCTGGCCACCGGCGAATGGCTGCCGGCGCCGTCGGCGGTGATGGTGAATGCCTATCAGGTGCACAACCAGGAATTCGACTGCCTGCACGATCGCGCCGTGGTACACACGCTTGCCACGGTGATGACCTCGCTGCTTGCCTACGCGGAGCGCGGGGGCGGTGCCAGCGGTGAGGATATGCTGCTGGCGCTGGTGCTCGGTGTCGATGTCGCGGCCTTCATCGGCATGACCCCGCGCGGACCGATGCGTTTCTTTCGTCCGGCGCTGTGCGGCGCACTCGGCGCCACCGCGGCGCTGGCGAAGATCGGGGACTTCGACCGTGAAACGTTTCGCAACGCGATGGGGATCATGTACAGCCACCTCTCGGGTACGATGCAGGCGCATACCGAGGGCCTGCCGACGGTCGCCCTGCAGGTAGGCCTCAACGGTCGTGCGGCGATCAGCGCCTTCGACCTGGCGCGTACCGGCTTTTCCGGACCGCGCGACATCCTCGATGGCCCGTACGGTTATTTTTCGCTGTTCGACACCGATCCCGACTGGGAATCGGCGGGCGCCGAACTCGGCGAAGTATTCCAGATCACACGCATGAGCCACAAGCCGTATCCGACCGGCCGCGCCTGCCATGCCGGAATCGACGGTGTCCAGATGCTGCAGGCGCGATACAATTTTTCGGCGGATGACGTGGCGCACGTTCGGGTGATCGCTCCGCCGCTGATTTCCCGCCTCGTCGGCAGGCAGGCACACGAAAACATGAATGTCGGCTACGCGAAGTTGTGCATGGGCTACGATGTCGCCACCGCACTCTTGACCGGCGATGTCGGCATCCGCGACTTCGATGCCGAGGCCCTGGCCGACCCGCGACGCATCGCGCTCGGCCGGCGGGTGGAGGTGGTTTCGAACCGCAATGCCGACGCCAATGCGCTCGGCCCGCAGAGCGTCGAGGTCGCGTTGCACAGCGGCGCTACCCACACCATCGATCTGCCGGCACTGCTCGGGCATCCCGACAATCCGCTTAGCCGCGAGCGCCAGATGAAGAAGTTCGATGCGTGCTGGCGCTCAGCCGGTGTCGCGTTCGACCCCAGGCAGATCGAACAGCTTATCGAGGCGCTGGACAATTTCGATGCGCTGTCCGATGTCCGGCGCGTCGTTGACCTATCCATCGCAGGCTCCACTCCCTGAGTCACGTACGCAGCAGTCCAACGGCCAACGTGACGGGTAAGAAACTCTGCAAACGCTGATCCGGACAAGTAATTGCCTGTAGCACATTAACCGGAAGTTAGGGCGAATAGTATTTGCAAGCTGCCGCGCGGGCGGCATTCGACATGCGGCGATGGTGGCACTGCATGCGTTCGGCGGGGCGAGAACGACATGCAGGTCACGCAAATACCGCGCCTTGCTCTTGCCACCAACCTTCGCTCACAATAGAGCATCTTACAGTCCGTTCGCCGCCCTCTCTGGAGTATCCCGTGTCCGTTATCGAAACCAACAACCCCGCATTGATCGATGCTGCCTTGCTGCGCGCCCGCTACGGAGACCATGCCGTGCCGGCGACCGGCGAATTCAATGACGTGCTGCGCGGTCTGCTCGGTCATTGTTCGGTGCGCGCCTACTGGCGCGAACCGCTGCCGTCCGGGACGCTGGAGACGCTGGTAGCTGCCGCACAATCGGCGGCGACTTCGTCGAACATGCAATTCTGGAGCGTCATCGCGGTCGAAGATTCCGGACGCAAGGCACGCTTGGCGGAAATCGCCAACAAGCAGGCACAGATCGAGCAGGCGCCGCTGTTTCTGGTCTGGCTCGCCGACCTCTCGCGGCTGGACCGGGTCGCCGCCACACTGGGCCACACGCTGGAGGCGCGCGACTATCTCGAATCGTTCATGGTCGCGGCCATCGACGCCGGGCTGGCGGCGCAGAACGCCGTGGTGGCTGCCGAATCGATGGGGCTGGGCACCGTCTACATAGGCGCCCTGCGCAACGACCCGGTGCGCGTCGCGGCGGAACTTGGCCTGCCGCAGCACGTGATGCCGGTGTTCGGCCTGTGCGTGGGCTATGCGGATCCCGCACACCCGACCGCCGTTAAACCGCGCCTGCCCCAGCCGATCGTCCTGTTCCGTGAACGTTACTCGCCGCACCAAGAAATGGAGCAAGTTGCCGCCTATGACAAGACGCTGTCGGCCTACTCGCGCGCCCACGGCATGGGCAACGTCAACTGGACCGACAGGGTCCTTGCGCGCATGGCCAGCTTGAAGGGCATGAGCGGGCGCGACCGGATGCGGGCAATGATGAAGGCGCTCGGCTTCGAGCTGCGCTAGGTGCGCTGGCGGGATAAATACGACATCACCGCCGCTCACCGTCTGCGCCGGTTGCGGTCCCGGCGCAGCCGCGAGTTGGCGCATCGGCGCGTCGCAGTACTGCCTGCATCGAATCTTCTGGACTTCAAGACTGCTCAAGAATACCGCGGAGAAAAGCGGCATTCATAGTTGTCCATGGCAACGCAATTCGAATTTGATGACCTTGACGTCGAGGAGAACGGTGCCGAGCAACGCGGTTACCGCTGCCCGTCTTCCTGTGCGTACTACAGGGAACCCGTCAGTTCGAGGGCCGCAAGGCTGAACAGCTCAATACCGGTGCGGATGCAGGACTCGTCGATATCGAAGCGCGGGGTATGGTGCCCGGAAGGCAGCGCTGAACCCAGGATCAGGTAGGCAGCTTTTCCACCTTGCTCCTGGACGCGCACCATCATTGCCGTCGCGTCATCACTTGCTCCAGCCCGGCAGGGCTTGCCGACCGAGCGCACCTCCGGAAGCCCTTGGGCGATACGGCCGATCAGATCCATGAGCTCCGGGTCGCTCGAGGCGCTGGGTGTCGCACCGGCCCGGCTGATCTTATGCGTCAGGCCCCACATGGCGGCAGCGCCGCCAATAACATTGCGGGCCTGTTGTTCGAGGTAATCGATGATCTCGTTGCTCTCGCCCCGGAGTTCCAGCTTCATGAAGGCCTCGCCTGGAATCACATTGCGTCCGGTACCGGCCCGTAACACGCCAACGTTGACGCGCGAATTTCCCGCGCTGTGCCGGGGGATGGCGTGAAGGCCGAGCGCGGCTTGGGCGGCGCCCATGAGGGCGTGCCGACCATGTTCAGGCGCAAGCCCCGCATGGGCCTCCCGGCCGTATAACCAGACATCGAGCTTGACCGTGGCGAGAAAGCCGATGATGCCGGGAAGCACCTCACCGGTGACTTTGGACTGCGCGCCGACGTGGGGTGCCAGGTAGTAGTCGACGCCGTCGAGCAGCCCCGCTGCCACCATTGATGCCGCACCACGGGTCCCCTCTTCCCCCGGCTGCAGCAGAATGTGACAGGTCCCCCTCAGCTGGTCCTTCAGACTGCCCAGGAGTTCGCCGACGCTCACGCCGATCGACGTATGCGCATCGTGCCCACAGGAGTGCATCAGCCCGGGGCGCCGAGAAACGAATCCCTCGCGCACCGGGTAGTGAACGCGATCCTGCTCTTCCGGAACTTCCAGGGCGTCCATGTCAAAGCGCAGCGCCACCGTGGGTCCCGGCCGGACACCCTTCAATGTCGCGTAAACACCGGTGAAGCCGCCGCGCATTTTCTCCATCCATAGGGGATCGCCGCCGGCGGCGAGCGCCTCCTGGTACGCCGACTCCAGTGCAGCGGCATCGGGCACTCCCATGCGTGCCTGCGGGCGGCAAACCGATTCGCCCACCTTGACATCCCAACCGGCGCGGGTGAGGGCTGCGGCACACAAGCTGGCCGTTCGAAACTCGGTCCAGGCCGGCTCAGGAAACCGATGCAGATCACGGCGGCGCTCGACCGCTTTCGGGAATAGCTCGGCTGCGAGCGCTAATACCGTCCGGCGTACCATCGCAAATCTCCTTAGTTGGGGAACCGTTCTAATGCCGAGGTAACCAGCCCCTCCTGACGATCGCGCCGGACCAGGTCTGGGTCACGGTTTGCCGGGTCGCCCCAGCCGCCGCCACCCGACATCTCGATGATAAGCCGCTGGCCCGTCTCGGTGAGTTCGACCAAGGCTCCGGCGGTCAAGACTTGAGGCGGCGCATTGCCGCCGGGCTCCACGATTACCCGTACGGCCCGACCGCGGGAGCCGCCTTCCAGACCCGGCGGTGCGGCCTGAAAGCCCTCTGGGAATGCTCCCAGCATGACACGTTGCTTGTCGTTCGTCAGGCGGATTGCCACCCGCTGTCCCAGGCCTCCGCGGAACTCGCCCGCGCCGCCGGAGTCGGGGATGAATTCCTTGTACTCGACGATGAGTCGGGTGCGCGCTTCGAACATTTCGATCGACACATTGCCGGCGCTGGTGGGAAACAGCAGGGTGGACTGGCCGTCATGTCCGCGGGAGGCGCCCTGCCCACCACCGAGGAACAGGTGGTCTGCGAATGCCCGGCCTCCGGCGTCCTGGCCGCCGGCGGCGAGGAGGAAGGCGATGCCGGTGCCCGCCTGGACGTTCCATGGAAGCACCGACGACATCGCTTTGAAAAGCAGTTCGTGCAAGTGCCAGCCGGTCCGCGTCCGCAGCGCCACCGAGGCAGGGCGCGTTGCCGCCAGGATGGAGCCCTCGGGCACCTTGACCGTGAACGGGCGGAAGCAGCCGGCGTTCGCCGGGATATCCGGCGTCAGGATGCATTTGAGGGCGTATAGCGTATGGGAAGACGTGTAGGTATAGGTACAGTTGATTCCGCCGCGATTCATCTGCGGTGGCGCCCCGCTGTAATCGACCGTAATCGCGTCGCCACGGACGATCACCCGGACCGGCAGGCACTGGGGGCTGTTGTGACAATCCGCGATGGTCTCCGCGCTGTAGATCCCATCGGGCAGGCTGCTGATGGCTGCACGCATGGCCGCCTCCGACCGGCGCTGCAACTCGGCCGCAAGCGGCGCAAGACTGCTAAGACCATACTCATCCATGAAGGTCAGAAGCTGGTTGACGCCGACCTCGTTGGCGCTGATCTGCGCGTGAATATCACCCAGGACGATCTCGGGCACGCGCACGTTGGCGGCGATCATCGTCAGAATTTCTTCCACGGGTTTGCCGGCGCGGTAAAGCTTCATTGGAGGAATCTGGACGCCCTCCTCGAACAGCTCCCGCGCCGCCCTGTTGTCCCGAGTGCCGCCGATGTCGGCGGCGTTGGCGCAATTCGCCACGATGCCGACCATTTCCCCACCTCTAAAGACCGGGGTAACGATGGCGATATCCGGCAGGTGCCCGGCGCAGAGCCAGGGGTCGTTGGTGATCAGGATGTCGCCGGGCTCCAGCTTCTCTGCGGGAAACCTTTCAAGCAATGCCGCGACCGTTACCGGGAGGCAGAAATTGAAGACTGGCATCGATTTCGGGCCGTGGGCTAAAGAACGCCCCTGCCCGTCAAATATTTCAACGCCAAAGTCCAGCGCCTCGCCGATCACGTGTGAGAAGGCGGTGCGGCGGATGGTGGCCCAACACTCGTCGGCAATGTGAATCAGTCTGCTCCAGAGCACTTCGAGTTCGATCGGATCCCAATCATCGCTCATCGACCTTCCTTCAGCGGCAAGTGAATCCAAAGGTTGCCGCCAGCGTCGGCCTCGACGCTCTGTCCGGGGCAGACGACCGTGGTCGACTCCGCCTCTTCCACAATGCAAGGGCCGTCATATGCCACGCCCTGAGCAATTTCGTAACGGTCGAGGATCAGTGTGTCGGTCCAGCCACCCGCCTCCGGAAAATAGGCCTGACGCGTCCCTTTGACCGGATCCTTCCCGCCCGCGTGGCGGACGAGGTGTAGGGAGAGTTCAGGGGCGGGACCTTCGGCCCGAAGCCGCCAGGAGAGCACTTGAATTTTGAAGCCGGACGGGCTGTGAGCAAACAGCCTGCTATAGGTCCGATGGAAGGCCGCGGCAATGGGAGCAGCGCGATTGACATCGGCACCAACCGCGGCGCGCTGCAGCGTTGGTAAGGGTACGGTGATCTCGTGAATCTGCCCGTCGAACTTCATGTCGGCGCTAGGGTACAGGGTGACGCGCTCGGGAGAGACCCCGAATGCTGCCAGCGCCGTGCTGGTCTGCGTTTCCATCTGCGCGAACAAGGCATCAACTTCGTTCCAGTCGGCCTGATCGAGCCGCACCGTGCGCGATACCGCGGTCTCGAAGGAAGGGGGGGCAACGAGCAGGCCAAACGCCGACGCCGCCCCTGCCGCTACCGGGATGATGACGGATCGCACGCCAAGCCGGTGCGCGACGCGGGCCGCATGAATCGGACCGGCCCCGCCGAACGCCAGCATCCTATACCGACGGACATCCCGGCCGCGCTCCACCGCGTGCATCCGCGCCGCCGCAGCCATATTCTCCGTCACCAGTTCGTGGATACCCCATGCGGTGTGCTCGAGGTTCAGCTTCAGGACCTCGGCCAGTTTGCTCATCGCCCGCGCCGCGGCATCGCGCTGGAGAGTGAGCCTGCCGCCGAGGAAATAGTCGGGGTTCAGGTAACCGAGGAGCAAATTGGAGTCGGTTACCGTGGGAAGCTGTCCGTTCCGGCCGTAGCAGGCCGGCCCGGGGTCGGCCGCCGCACTGTCCGGGCCCACTTTCAACAGGCCGAGCCGGTCGCCACGCGCGATGCTGCCGCCGCCGGCGCCGATTTCGATCAGGTCGACGACCGGGGTGCGCACGGGCAAGCCGCTGCCTGGGGCGAAGCGGTGTACTCGAGCCACTTCCATCCCGGGAACGATCAGCGGTGCGCCGCCTTCAATCAGGCAAGCCTTGGCGGTGGTGCCGCCCATATCGAAGGAGATCAGGTCATCGAGGCCGAGTTGGCGGCCCAGCCAGGCGGCCGCCAGCGCACCCGCGGCCGGGCCTGACTCGAGCAACCGTACCGGAAATCGCCGCATCGTCTCGGGTGCTGCGACCCCGCCGCTGGATTGCATCAACACCATACGGCCCTTGAAGCCGGCCGCGGCCAGGCGCGTTTGTTGATCTCGCAGGTAGCGGGAGACGAGGGGCTGCACATAACCGTTGACCACCGTCGTCACCAAGCGCTCGTACTCGCGAATCTCGGGGGCGACCTCGTGCGAACAGCATATGGTGAGATCTGGAAAGGCTGCACGGATGGCATCCCGAGCCACCTGTTCATTAATGGGGTTGCGAAACCCGTGTAGGAAGCAGATCGCGATCGCCTCGACACCCTCGCTGACGAGCCGGGTCACCTCCCGCACCACCTCGGCCGGGTCCACATGTTGTAGGATCTCGCCGGATGCGAGCACGCGCTCGCCGACCTCGCAGCGCCACTGCCGGGGCACGAGCGGCTCGGGATATTTCAGACGCAGGTCGTATATGTCGTAACGCTGCTCTTTGCCCATCGGCAGGATGTCGCGAAATCCTCGGGTGGTGATCAAGCCGAGCTTGGCGCCGCGCCGTTCGATCACGGCATTGGTGACAAGGGTAGTGGCATGGACTGCTTCCACGATTTCGCTCAATTCGGTTCCGGCCAGGGCGACCAACTCCGCAAGCCCGACTAGTGCTCCGGTCGCAGGCGCAGAGGGTGTGGTCAGCACTTTGTGGATCACTAGGCCGTCGCCTGGTCTTCCCTGAAAAACGAAGTCGGTAAAGGTTCCGCCAATGTCACACCCTATGCGCACTCCAACACCTCCGCCAAGAGCCTCGCTGCTGCGGTATTCGCAAGGATCACCGGCGTTCCTGCGAACAGTTCGGCTACCGCTTTCTTGTGGGTCCTGCGGTATCCCATGCAGTCCATGAGGACGATGTCCGGCGCATAGCCAAGCAGCGCCCTGGCCTCGGCGATGAATCTATCCTCAGCGTAATAGGGGGAGGCGGACACAGCCACGACTTCACGACCCTCGCGCATCCACTTGGTCGGGGCGTACGCCACTTGTATGGGCAGCGGGCAAAGCACACCGAGACGTTTGCCGGAGGGAACGAGGGCGTCGACCGCCCCGTGGAGCAGACAGTCGGGGGTATAGATGGGAATGCGGGAACGGAACGCAGGAAATTTTCCGGTGCATAGCAGCAGGATGCCGGTGGCGCCAAGCTCCGCTACCCGCGTGATCGCCCCCTGAACGAGGTCGAGAATGTTTTCTTTGCCAAGCGCGATCGCGGTCCCGTCGGCCATGCGGCTCGCAAGTGCGATGTTCCCCGGCCTGGGGGCGAGAGCGCTCACCGCCGCCAGCGTAAGGCCATCAAGGGCGCCGGCTTCGACGATAGCTATCCCATCGCCCAGCACCGCAGCCAGGTCGGGCACCACGTCGACCCGTGGCGACTGACCGATGGTGACGCAACCCAGGACAGTTTTCATGAGCGGCATTGACTAGGACAGCAGACGAGTATGGGTGAAGCACAGGAAATTCAATCGCACCTCCGGAGTATCTCTCGACCCTGGGGACACGGTCAATCGAGGTTTCCTGACTTTCCAGTTACTGCGGAAACCCGCCGCGATGTTGCGTGGTCCTGAGCATGCGCAAGCGCGGGCGCTCGATTGCAACCGAATCCAAGACGGTCATTCCCGGCCAATGCGCCGCTGCAACCGGCACCGCTGCCGCCGCTGCCGCACCAGCCATGTCGGTGCCGCTGTTGTGTTACTCTTCGACGGGCTCACGAGCGCCGTTTCAGGGATGCAATATGTTTACGACGGAAGTCCTGATTCAAATTCTTGTAGGCGGATTGCTGATGGGATCCGTCTACGCGCTGATCGCAATCGGCTTTACCTTGATTTACGGCGTTCTGGATGTCGTAAACTTCGCTCACGGTCATTTTGTGATGGCGGCAATGTTCGTCACCTACCTGCTCTACGTGGGTTTGGGCATCAATGTCTACGTCGCTCTCCTGATCGTCATTCCCCTGTTCTTCGTGCTGGGATTGCTCATCTATCGAATCCTCGTCGACAAGGTTGCGCATACGTCGCATTCGACGCAGATGATGGTAACGCTGGGACTGTTCATCTTCCTGGAAAATCTGGCCAACTTCATTTTCGGCGCGGACCTGCGCGGCATCACCACCGTCGACACCGCCCGCTCGTTCGTGGTGGGCGGAATCAGTCTGCCCATCTCCCGGGTGCTTGCCGCCGGGATCTCGCTGCTGGCCGTGCTGGTGGTCAGCCTGTTTCTGACACGCACGCCGTTTGGCATGGCGATGCGCGCGGCTGCCACCAACCGCCTCGGCGCGCACGTGGTCGGCATCAAGGTCGACGCGGTCTACAGGATCACATTCGCCCTGGGCACCACGCTGGCGGCGATCGCCGGCGCGGTCGCCATGCCGTTTTCGCTGGTCAGCCCGTTTTCCGGCGGCGAGTTCATGCTGTTCTCATTTGCCATCGCCATCATCGGCGGCCTCGGCAGCATCTCGGGCGCGCTGTTGGCGGGCCTCCTGATCGGGATGGTGCAAGCGGCATCCTCGCTCCTGTTCGCGGCATCGTTTGGCAGCGTAATGGTATTCTGCATCCTGATCCTGGTGCTGGTGTTCCGTCCCACGGGTCTGTTTGGGCGGGCACCGGCGTGAACGCACTGACACGCCCCTCGCTGGCGAGGCCGGTTACGCGCGCCGGGCTCACCGCGGCCGTCAGCGTCGTCGCGCTGTTATTGGCCTTTCCGAGCGTCGTCACCAGCGACCAGTTCGTCACCGCGGCGATCACAGCGCTGCTCGGCGTATTCATGGTCCAGTGCTGGAACCTGGCGGCGGGTTACGCCGGCCTGTTTTCGCTCGGTCACTCGGTGTTCATCGGCATCGGCGCCTATGCGTCGACGATGCTGTTCTTAAAAGCCGGTGTCTCTCCCTGGATGGGCGCGCTGGTTGGGGCGCTGCTCTCGGCTGCGGTGGGCGCCGCACTGGCGTTGGTGGCGTTTCTTTATCGTATTCGCGGCGTCTCGTTTGCCATTCTTACGTTGGGCGCGATGGAAGTGGCCAGGGGGCTTGCCGACAACTGGGGCTGGATCTCCGGTCCGCTCGGTATCAATCTGGTGCTTGCGAACGACCCTGGAAACATGCTGTTTCCAAGCCGCATTCCGTATTACTACATCATTCTTTGCTGCGTGTTCGCCCTCACCGCGATTACCTGGCGCATGGAGCATTCGCGTTTCGGCCAGTACCTGCTGGCAATTCGCGAGGACGAGGATGCGGCCGAAGCCAGCGGCGTCGATGTGCGCCGCTGCAAGATCCTGGCGATGGCGCTCTCGGCCGGACTGACGGCGCTTGGCGGCACCTTCTACGCACAGTTTTACCTGTATATCTCGCCCGACACGCTGTTTATTTTCGATCATCAACTGACCATGATGCTCGGCGCGATGGTGGGAGGCGCCGGCACCGTCCTCGGCCCGATCATCGGATCGTCGGTCTTAGGCGCTATCGCCGAGGTGCTGCGCAATCTTCCTTTCGAAGAGACCCGGCACATCAACAGCGCCGCCAAGATGTTCTATGCGGTGGTGCTGATGACCGTGATGATTTACCTTCCCGGAGGCATTTTGTCGATGGTCTCGTCGCGAATGCGCCGCAACGAGAAGGCCGGGCGATGAGCGGCGCGCTGTTGCAGGTTTCCGGCGTGTCCAAGCGCTTTGGCGGCTTGCAGGCGCTGGCCGGTGTGTCGATGAATATTCTGCCCGGCACAGTAACCGGCATAGTCGGCCCCAACGGAGCGGGAAAGACGACGCTGTTTCACGTCATCTCCGGCTTTTATCCTCCGGACTCGGGCTCAGTCGTGTTCAACGGCGAGGATCTCACCCAGAGCCGTCCGCACGTCTACGCCCGGCGCGGTCTGGCGCGCACGTTCCAGATCACCAAGCCGTTTGCGCGATTGACCGTGCTGGAAACGGTGCGCATCGGTGCCTTGCTGCGCGAAAAGAACCTGGCCGCCGCCAGCCGCAGCGCGTACGAGGTGCTGGAACGAGTCGGGCTTGCCGAGCGTGCGGACGCCCTGGGCAAAGAACTGACGCCGATACAGCGCAAGCGTCTGGAAGTGGCGCGTGCGCTGGCAACCAAGCCGCGGATTATTCTGCTCGACGAAGTCGCCGCGGGACTGCGCCCGGGCGAAATCCGCGAAATGGTCCAACTGGTGCGCAAACTGGCCGACGACGGTTTGGCCGTGGTCATGATCGAACATGTTCTGGAAGCGGTGATGAGCGTCTCCGAGCGCATCGTCGTCTTGTGCCAGGGCGAGAAGATCGCCGAGGACACACCAAAGAATATCGTGCGCAACCGCGCTGTGATCGACGCCTATTTCGGCGAAGTGGTGCCGGATGCTTGAAATCGAGGGATTGTGCGCCGGTTACGGCGACGCGCAGATTCTGCACAACGTGTCGCTGTCGGTAAAGCGGGGGGAAGTGGTGTCGCTGGTGGGCGCCAACGGGGCGGGCAAGACGACCACTTTGCTTGCGGTCTCTGGAATCGTCGCCGTACGCGACGGCGACATACGCTTCGACGGACAGTCTTTGCGCCGGCTTCAACCCGCCGAGATCGTGCGGCTAGGCATCGCCCACGTGCCCGAAGGCCGCCAGCTGTTTCCCTATATGTCGGTAGAAGAAAATCTGCAGATGGGCGCGAACCAGGTAACGGGCCGGGCCGAGGTGGCCAGGCGCATGGAAGAAGCCTATGCCGTCTTTCCCAAACTCAAGGAAAGGCGGACGCAGCGCGCCAATACGCTCTCCGGCGGCGAGCAGCAGATGCTCACGATCGGACGCGGGTTGATGCTGCAGCCCAGGCTGCTGATTCTGGACGAACCGTCGCTGGGGCTGTCGCCTATCATGGTGGCGTCGATACTGAATACCATCGTCCAGGTCAGCGGACGCGGCGTGTCGGTGCTGCTGGTCGAGCAGAATCTGCGGCAATCGCTCAAGCATTCGAACCGCGGCTACGTCATGGAGAACGGCGCAATCGTGCTCGATGGCGAAGCCTCCACGCTGCTCGACGATCCGCGCACCGGCCGCGCCGTTCTAGGCCTCGGTATCGAGTAGATGAACGTCCGCTGGCGCATTCGAGCTTTCGCAACGGCGACACCGTTGACATGTTATTTCGGACAAGGGCCACAAGGAGGAGCAGAACATGGCTAATCGAAACATTGATCGTCGCACTTCGCTGAAGATGCTGGCAGGCGCTGCGCTGGGGATGGCGGCGCCGGCTATCGTGCGCGCAGCGCCGACGGAAATACCCATCGGTATTCTGGTCGCGTTGACCGGACCCAACGGCGCCTGGGGCCAGACGGCCTGGGAGGGCGCGCAACTGGTCTGCGATCGGATCAACCAGCAGGGCGGCGTCAAGGGCATGGGCGGCGCCAAACTCAAACCCATCGTCGCCGATACGGAAAGCAAGCCGCAAGTGGCCAGTTCGCAAGCCGAAAAACTGATACGCATGGGCGTCGTGACCATGCTCGGCACCAACCAGAGCGCGGCCACCAATATCGCGACGCAGATCTGCGAGCGCCGTTCGGTGCCGTTTGTGATTCCCTCCGACATCGACCCGCTCACCACCGCACGCGGCTTCAAATACACCTTTCGCATCTACCCGTTGATGAACAACTTCTCGCACGACATCCTGGCTTACGCGAAACGATTGAGCGAGGCTTCAGGCAAACCGGCGAAAACACTCGCCATCCTGAGCGAGAACACCGCCCCGGGCAAGGCGTCGGTTGACGCGATCCGGGCGGTATTGCCCCGGTTCAATTACGAATTGGTGGACATTTCGATGTACGACTCGCCGCAGACGCAGAATTTCAGCCCCTACATTGCCAAGTACAAGGCTGCCGGCGTCGACGTGCTGCTGGGCCACAATCGTCCCTCCGACGGCGTGGCGATCGTGCGCACCATGAAGGAACTGAACTACGTTCCCAAATTTACCGGCGGCCTGCTGGGCGGCCACAGTTCGCGCGAGTTCCTCGACACGCTGGGACCGGATGCCGATGGCATTTTTGGCAGCGGCGGCTACTCCGCGACCATCAATCTGCCAGTCATCGGGCAGGTGGCCCAGGAATTCCAGAAGCGCTTCAATAAAAGCATCGATTCGACCGCGGCCGGCATGATCAGCGCCATCTCGGTGGTATGGGACGCGTTGGAGCGCACGAAATCGCTGGAAGGCCCTGCGATGCGCGACGCGTTCGCCGCTACCGATATGGCCATGGGCAGCCGCTACTACATGATCGCCAACGGCGCGAAGTTTGACGCCGTGGGCGAGAACAGCAAAGCCGAAGCCATCGTGTTCATGATCAAGGACAAGGTCGCGCACGCGGTATCGCCCGAGTCCTTCGCGTCGATCAAAGGCGTCTACCCGAAAGCACCCTGGAGAGTCTGACATTCGTTTCCGTGGGCGATAAGCTGGCGCCGCCTACCCGACGGGCCCGGGGCATCCTTCATTAGAGGCTGTAATGCGATTACGAGACAGACGCATCTTCGTCACCGGCGCGGCATCCGGCATCGGTCTGGCAATAGTCAAACGCTTTCTGGGTGAAGGCGCCCGGGTGGCGATGGTCGACAGCGACGCGGCGCGGCTCGAGGCTGCGCCGGCTGCGGGCTCGGTGCACAGGCTGCGTGCCGATGTGCGCGATGCGGTGCAGGTGCGGGCCGCGGTCGCCGGCGCAGTGCACGCGCTGGGCGGGCTGGACGGCGTCGTCAATTGCGCCGGCGTCAGCCTAATGCGCCCGTTCGATCAATTGAGCGTCGAGGAATGGAACGACATCATTGCCGTTAATCTCACCGGACCGTTCCTGGTCTGTCATGCCGCGCTGGCGGCGCTGAAGGCCGCCGCGAACGCGACCATCGTCAACGTGGCGTCGGGCGCCGGACTGCAACCGATTCCCGACCGCGTCGCCTATTGCGCGGCCAAGAGCGGGCTGGTGATGTTTTCAAAAGCGCTCGCGATCGATCTCGCGCCCTGTGGCATCCGGGTCAACGCCCTGTGCCCTGGCCTCATCGACACCCCTATGGTCGAGCGCACCATGGCCATCGTCAAAGACCCCAAAGTCGAATACGACAGGGTAATGGCTTACCGCCTGATCAAACGCCTGGGCACGGCCGACGAAATGGCCGACGCCGCCTTGTTCCTGACATCCGCCGAGTCCTCGTACATGACCGGCTCGGCACTGTCGGTTGACGGCGGCCGTTGTTTCCACTGATCGGTGCGCCAGTTGCCCCCATAGCAGCATGCGCCGGACACCGCAAACGGCAGAAGCAACCGCCGGCGCCGATCTCTTAACCGCAAATCCTGGAGATTCGATATGAGTGAACCCTTTCCGTTGATCGAGATATCGGGTGGCCCTGAAGAGCGTGGGCGCAGCTACGGGCAGCAGGCCGCGGTGCGCATTCACAAAGGGATAGGCCACTACACCGCGCAACTGCAGAAATTGTCACTGGACGCGCAGATGCTGGCGTCGCTGGTGCGCGATTATGTGCCGGTGGTGGATCGCTTCGAGCCGGCTTATCTGGAAGAAATGCGCGGCATCGCGCACGGTGCCAAGGTGTCGTTCGAAGACGTCTTCATGCTCAACGCGCGCACCGAGGTTCTCAAGCTAGCAGCCAGTCCGAAATTGCGCGAGCGCCTGCACCATGCGGACGATATCGATGGTTGCACCGGCGTTGTGGTGATGCCGGGCGCCAGCCGCGACGGCGAATTGATCCATGCGCAGAACTGGGACTGGAAACACGAGTGCGCCGAGAGCGCCGTCGTATTGCGCATACGGAGCAAGGACGGGCCCGACCTGCTCACTTTTACCGAGGCTGGCGCATTGGCGCGCTCGGGCCTGAATGCGGCAGGCATCGCCATCACCGCCAACTATCTCGAATCCAATCTGGATTACCGGCAGGTGGGGGTACCGCTGGCGCTGATCCGGCGCAAAGTGCTCGAATGCGAGCATCTGGCGCTGGCACTGCGTGCCGTCTACGTCACGCAGAAGTCTGGCTCGAACAATATGATCGTCAGCCATGCCGGGGGCATCGCCATCGACTTCGAGTGCGCACCCGACGAGACGTTCCAGGTACACCCGGACGACGGCCTGCTGGTGCATGCGAACCACTGGGTCAGTCCGGTCGCCCTGGGCAAGCTCAAAGACACCGGCGTGGCCGGCACCCCGGACAGCCTGTACCGCGACCTGCGGGTGCGCGACCTGCTGGCGCCGCAGCGCGGCAATATCACGGTAGAGGCGGTCAAAGCGGCGCTGCTGGACGATTTCGCGTCGCCGTGGTCGGTGTGCCGTCCGCCGCGTCTGAACTTGGCCAGCAATCTCAGTGCTACCGTTGCCACCATCGTGTTGCGGCCCGCGCAGGGAATGATGGAAGCGGCGGTGCTGCCTGCGCTGGACCCGACGTTCACCACCTATCGGCTCAACGCCTAATCGCGCTAATTGCATTTGGAGGAGAGTATGGCAGTCAACTATCCGGTGGTCACGCGCAGCACCCGCACGCAGACCGACGGCATCTGGCGAGCGGGTCATGCGCCATGGCCGGAGGCTGCGCGTTGCGTCGTCACCCTGACCATCGATTTCGACGGAACCGGCAACGAAGTGGGAAAAGGGCTGGAGCCCTTCGGCGGGCATTCGGCTGGCCGCTATTCGGCGCGGCGGGGCATCGCGCGTCACCTGGAAATGCTGGACCGTCTGGGCGTGCCCGCCACGTTCTTCGTGCCGGGTTACGACGCGCAATGCAGCCCGGAGTCGGTGCGATCCATCGCACAGGCCGGGCACGAGATCGGCGCGCACGGCTATGTCCATGAAGGTAATTTGCTGCCGCCGCAGGAAGAGACGCGGCGGCTCAAGCTGACCCACTCGATCCTGAGCGACCTGCTCGGTCAGGCGCCCGTGGGCTGGCGCTCGCCATCGGGCCAGAAAACGGGCATCACGCTGCCGGTGCTGCACGCTCTGGGCTACGGGTACGACGCCAGTGACAAGGACGCCGACATGCCCTATCTGCTAGATCTGGGCCAGGGCCGGTCCATGGTCGAGATTCCTAACAACACCTATAGCCTGGACGATTTTCCGTGGTTCAACTTCTCCATGACGCCGGCCTCGGAAGTGGTCGATCAATGGAAGGATGAGTTTGACGCCATCTATGCAGCGCGCGGCTACTTCATGTTGACGGTGCATCCCCGATCCGCCTGGGGTTCGGGAACGCCCCGCCGCAGCGCTGCGCTGGAGGAAACCCTGCGCCACATTCAGCGGCATTCTGGAGTGCGCTTCATGCGTCTGGCCGAACTTTCGAACTGGGTCGCCGGCAATAGCAATGCGTTCGAAGAGGTGCGAGTATGAACGCGGGCAGGAATCAGGTCGCGGCGTGTCCCGTAGTGGTGACCGTAAACCTCGACATAGACGCTCTGGATGCGGCCAATGCCGGCGCGGGCGGCCTCTTCGGCCGGCATTCATACGGCCGCTACGGCGCTCGCGAAAGCGTCTGGCGCTTGCTGGAAGTATTCAACCACGAGCACATCGCCGCCACCTTTTTCGTAATGGCCGACGATGCGCCGCGCCATCGCGAGCTGGTGCGCGCGATCGTCGCTGGCGGCCACGAGGTGGCCATCCGCGGTTGCGTGCGCGCCGCTATGGGGCAGCCCGCCGACCTGGGCAGCCTGGTGCGCGACCGCGCAGCGATCGCCGACGTCGCCGGTGTCGAACCGTGCGGCTGGCGCGCCGTAAACGGCCTGGTGACGGCGGATACGCTGCCCGAACTGGCCCGTCTGGGATATGTATACGACAGCAGTTCGCAGGACGACGACACGCCCTACCTGATGAGTGACGGCAATAGCGCGGGCCTGGTCGAGCTACCGATTTTCGACTACCTCACCGACGCCACTTTCTATACCGGCCGCCATTCCCATGCGCGAGTTCGCAGGGCCTGGTTCGAGGAGGCCAACGCGCAATACGCTGCGGGTGCATACATCAATCTGACCTTGCACACGCGCGGTGAAATCGGCTCCGGCCGCGCACCACGCGTGCAGGTGGTAGCCGATCTCGTGCACCACTTGCGGACCTTACCGGGAGTAGGATTTTATACGGCGGCCGATCTGGCCCGCGCATGGCGCAGCTTTGCGCCAGCAGAGCCGTTTCCGATCGCGTTCGTTCCCGATATCCCCCAGGCGCCGTAGCCCGCGGACGAAGCAATCGTGCATACGGCAGTTCATCTACGCTCCCACAGGTCGAATGACGGCTTTCGCCTTGATCTCGACCAGCGTACCAACTTAGCGGCATCGATCTCGTATAGAAAATCTTGAAACCGCATGCTCCACACCGTCCAAAATGAGACCGAGATCGTTCCCAACAACATACATACTTACGCCCCGCTCGGACCAAAGAGACGCTGCCCCAGCATCTTGCAGATGCATGCCGATACCCCTGCCGGCGCTGATGCAAGACTGGCAAATGCGTGTGAGCGCATCCAATACGATCGGATCCGAGACGCACGAGGTACCCAATGAAAGCGCTAGACTGAGCGTGCCGATGAAAACTGCATCCAGTCCCGGCATTGCGGCAATTTCTTCCGCACGCCGAAACCCGGATTGCTCATCGATTTGCGCGATTACCAGAAAGTGCTCTTTGATGTATGCATCGAAGTCCGCCCAGGAACGCCGTCGATAATCCGATCCCCGCGCCACCCCAGCATATGCGCGTTCAACGGCGACGGATCGGGCAAATGAAACAAGCGCTTCTGCCTGTTTCGCACAGCTTATGTGCGGCACGATGATCCCGCTCGCCCCGACGGCGATTGCGTGCTGAATTCCGGCGGGGGTATCGTCAGGCAATCGAATAATGACAGGCAAGTCCTTTCTGGTAGCCACCAAAACGGTATGGCTGATTTCCTTTCGGCCAAGCGAGCCGTGCTCGACGTCTAACACGATAAAATCAAGACTGGATGCCGCCAGCGTTTCAGCTATCTCGGGCGTTCCAATCCGAGTAAAAAGGCCCAGAATTCGCCTGCCCTCTCTAAGCGCAAACCCCAGATCTGCAATTCTTGATCGCACGCGAAGTCACCCTCCAACTCGCAGATATCGGCACCGCGTTGGTACCATCTGTCGTCTAATCAATTTGCCATCTTCAGCACAGAAGCTGCAGCGCAGCACGACGGCCAAGCTGTCGCGCCGAAGCGGTGGCAGGCAATTCAAGACCGACCCTCAATCCATTTTGATACCCGCATCCTTGACCAACCTCGCGTAGCGCTCCATTTCCTTCTTGGCATACGCCTCAAATTGAGCGCCATAGATGCCATCCACTGGGTCAGCGCCAAGCTCGAGCAATCGGTCGCGCACGCTCTTTCGCTGCATCGTTCTCTCAAGGGCCCCGATAATTCTCTCGCTAACAGCTGCAGGCATTCCGGGTGGACCCCACATTCCGTACCAATTCGTATGAATGAAGCCCGCATAACCCGTCTCTTCCATCGTTCGCAGATCCGGCGCCGCCCGAGTCTGCGTCCCGCTGGTCACAGCCAGCGCGCGAACCTTGCCAGTTCTAACGTAAGCAATGATAGATGGCAGCGATTCAAATGCCATTTGCACCCGCCCACCAATAAGATCCACGATGGCAGGCGAACTCCCCTTGTACGGCACCTGCTGGATCTCGATTCCTGCCATCATTTTGAATTGTTCGCCCGCAAGGTGTGATGAAGAACCCTGTCCGGGCGTCGCGAAGAAGACCTGTCGCGGATGCGCTTTTGCGTATTTCACAAGTTCTTCAACTGACTTGACTGGCAAGTCGACATTCACCGCCAGAACCAAAGGCACTGCTGCAGTGACCCCGAGGTGAGTAAAATCCTTGATTGCGTCGTAAGACATCTTTTGCTGCAGGCTTGGAAGAATTACGTGAATGGTCGGATTAAGCAACAGCGTATTGCCGTCCGGGGGAGCTTTCGCGACCGCTGTGGCACCGATCATCCCACTGGCTCCCGGGCGATTGTCTACTACGATCTGCTGACCCAATTCTTCAGCAAGCGCTCCGGAGATCGTCCTCGCCACAATATCGGTTGGACCGCCGGGCGGATAGGGAACCACCAGTCTGAGCGGCGCAGCATCGGCAGCACTGGCGCTCTGAGTCATCGCAGTGAGAAGTAGTACGACTGAGAAACCACAGATTCGTTGCATCAAAGTTGGCATTGCGCACTCCTTGAGCTGTTTCGGTCAAACGCCGGCACACTTCTGAATCCACTGCACGAATAAATTCGGATCGAGCCGATCTTTGGGGAGATCACGCGAAATCTCCCTTCAGTTGGAAAAAAAGATTCCGCTATTCCAGCTTTACCTTGGCCGATTTGACGATGCTACCCACATACTCGCTCTGTTGCTTAGTGAAGGATTGAAATGCCGGTCCGACAAGATCGGACGGTTCGGTTCCGAGTTCGATCAGGCGCTGGCGCACAGAAGGGCGCTGCATGGTTCGATGCAGAGCCGAGACCAACTTTTCGACCAACTGAGCCGACATCTTGGGCGGTCCCCATACTCCTTGCCAGTTGCTGTACGTCAATTCAGGATAGCCAATTTCCGCGAACGTCGGCAAATCCGGAAGCGCTTTGGATCGTTCCGCACTGGTGACCGCAAGCGCGCGCAGCCGGTCGCCTTTCAGAAATGAAAAAATCGACGGCCCTTGCTCGAACATCATTTCCACTCTACCCGCAATCATGTCTGTTATCGCTGGCGCACTGCCTTTGTACGGGACATGGGTAATGTCGATTCCTGCAAGCTTTTTGAACTGCTCGGCGGCGAGTTGGGATGAGGAGCCCAGGCTGGCGGATGCATAGTTAAGCTTGCCGGGATGGTCTTTTGCATAGGCAATGACGTCCGCCACGCTTTTGAACGGTAGATCCTTATTGACTACCAGGACAAAAGGAATGGTGTTGATCTGCGCCAGCGGAGTAAAGTCTTTGACAGAGTCGTACGGCAGCGTCATTAGATGCGGCAGGATGACGTGGATCGATGTATTGATAAGCAAAGACGTTCCGTCCGGTGCCGCTCGCGCGACCGCGCCCGCCCCGATGGTGCCGCTGGCGCCGGCGCGGTTGTCAACAATAACTGGACGGCCGAGTTCCTCGCTCAGCGGTTGCGCTATTACCCTCGCGACCACATCGGTGGGGCCTCCGGCTGGATAGGGTGTCACCAATCTCACCGGAGTCGCATCCTCGGCACGCGCTTGCCAGCAAGTCGCCAGAATGCAAGCTAGAAATATTCTCGGAACAATTATCGGGAATCTGTACGTCCGCATACGCGCTCCTCTGGAGTCTAATGTGCCGCTCTTTCTCAGTCGTATCTCGCCGCAATCTGATTCCGCCCAACGCGATCTATCAATAAGTTGGCGGAGAAATAACCCAGACGACAACCGTATTGTCATTAGTGGGATTTGCCCATCGGAAAGGCTCACGGACGATCCGGAAACTGTCGCCTTCGTGCAGGCGAAATTGCTTCTTGCCGATCCACAGGTCGAGACTGCCCTTAACGACATAGCCTTCTTCCTCGGTATCCCGCCGGGTAAAAGTCTCCAATTTCGCACGCGGCTCAAGCGTACTCAAGAATGTTTCGAAAGCCCCGCCGATATCAGGCGAAAGAAGTTCTTCCAGAAGTCCGGTCATCGCCGAACCCAGTCGGCGGCGCTCCGTGCTCCGGACGATTCTGCCCCGCTCCTGGGATGGCGCGTTATCGTGCACAAAAAACCAGCCGAGCGGTACCTCGAGCACTTGGGCTATTCCCTTAAGGTCGGCGATCGAGGGTTGTGCCCTTCCGCGCTCGAGTTGACTGATGAAGCTGATCGAGCGCCCTATGTAAGAGCCCAATTCGGCCAAGGATCTGCCTCGCGCCTTGCGAAGCTTGCGCACTTCCACACCAAGCCTCGCGTTGTCCACGGATGCCTTGGAACAGGGCTCCGTGACCGGCGCGGTCGAAGTTCTTTTCTTCTTTCTCGACGGGAGTTTCACGATAAACACCAATCAGACATGCTCGGCAATATGCTCATTTCTGCGTGCTTGAAATAACGAGCGGTTCGGCGATCCATGGCGTGAGTCCGGCTCTCACAGGCTACCAGCCGAGCGCCGATGAAGCAGCGCGCCTCGGGTCCGCACCGGCTTCCATTACACCGCGCTCTTGATCGAACTTCACGGTGCAAACGCCACCAGCGCGCCACAATCGCTCCGGCCATACGACGATCTGATGTCCCAATGCGGAGAGCGCTTCTGCGGTTTCACCGCTGAACCGCCCTTCCAGACAGAGGCGCCCGGGGAAAGCATGGTGAGGCGCAAACGAGTCTGGGTGGCTATAGGTGATGAAACGCGGCTCCTCCACGGCCGTCTGTGGATCCATACCAAAAATCATCATATTCAGGATCACCTGGACGTTTGCCTGCGTCTGGCTGTCGCCGCCTGGGGTACCAATAGGCATCAGCAGCCTGCCCGGGCGGCGCAGCATCGCAGGACTGGGTGTGAGCCGCGGTCTTTTGCCGGGCGCAACGCAGGCCGCATGCCCGCGACGCCCCCAGGACTGCGATCCGCGCGAAGAAGGCGCGAGACCTGTCCCGGGAATGATCGGCGTATCGCTGCACACGTCACTGGGATTGATGCAAATAGCGTTGCCTTTGCCGTCGACCACGGTTACGCAAGACGTGTCGAAGGGTCCGGCTTGCTCCACATCCGATCCGATTTGCGCGGTTTCCAGCGGCCCAGCCCCGGAGGGAGGGAGACCGGGTGACGCATGCTTCGGATCGATCAATGCGCGGCGCACATCCGCATAAGACTCCGAAAGCAGCCAGTCGAGCGGACGATGATTGAAGCGCGGGTCGCCATAGAACGCCTCGCGATCGGCAAATACCAGCTTCAACGCTTCGGCGACGTGATGCACGTACGCGGGCGAGTTATGCCCGAGCCCCTTCAGATCGAGTTTCTTAAGGAGATTCAGCGTCTGGCCCAAGGTTGGCCCCTGGCACCAGAAACCGCAGGAATGAACTTCTATGTCCCCAAATAGTGTCATCGCGGGCCGCTCGATCCGAACCTGGAAATCGGCCATATCCTGCATCGTGAGCAGACCGCCGTTCGACGCGTGATACTCCGTGATCTTGCGGGCCAGTTCGCCTTTGTAGAAGGCGTCGCGCGCCGCGCGCAGTCCGGCGATGCGATCGCCGCCGCGATGTAATGCCGCAGTCTCCTCATCCGCCATGTATTGAATGCTGGCCGCAAGATCCGTCTGGACGAACAGTTCCCCGACTTTGGGCACACGGCCGCCGGGTAGATAGATGCTCGCATTCGAAGACCAGCGCTCGAGCTTTGGCTTGGCCGCTGCCAGCTGCTCGTGAAGAAACGGATACATCACAAACCCCTCTCGGGCGAAGCGCACTGCAAACTCGGCCACGTCGTTAAACGACCGGGTTCCGTATCGCATCAAGGCCTCGATGTTTGACGCGGGTGCGGCCGGGATGACGGTTCGCAACAGTCCTTCAGGTATTTCTCCGGAATACTCCGTTTCAAAGCGTTCGCAGGACGCCGCCGCGGGCCAGGTGCCAAGGCCATCGATGGTGAGCATTTCCCTGCGCTGGTTCAGCCAGATGATCATTGGCGCCACACCCGCAACGTTCACCTGATCGCTATGCACCACGCCCAGCACTAGACTGGCTGCGACACCGGCGTCGATCGCGTTGCCGCCGCACTCAAGAATCTGAAACGCCGCCTGCGTCGCGAGGTAATGTCCGGTGGATACACAATGGCGTCGCGCAGCGATAACCGCACGGCCCGCCTTGTAGGCGCTTGCAGGAAACGCGCCGGACTGGGAAACCGAATCTACTGACATGAATTGGCTGCCTTGATCTGACCGAGTGAAAACACGGAGCGTCCAGTCGACAAGAATAAAGTATCATGAGTTTCTATATTGTGCAATTTGCTGCATATTTTTATTCTATCGCGCAATATCGATCTATCACTTCCTCGTCTGAATTTATTGGAAAGCGAAAGCGACTGTCGACGCCCCCACCGCGCTACCCTGTGACCGCCGAGATCGAAGGCAAGAGGTACAAAGGTGCCTACCGCACCGCCGGGAAGATTCTCGCCGCCGCCACTGGTCGAGCCAGTAACAGCAGCAGGTCGGGTCGACGCCAGCCGAAGACTTAGCAAAGCAACTGCTGCAGGCGTTAGCGAAGGAAGGGCAAGCATAGTTCCGTCGCGACGATCTCTGAGCCGGCTCAGACGCTCGGTTTCACCTCTGCGAAATTAGGCACGCGCTTTTGGATGTTGGCCATAACCGCCTCCTTTTGATTCGCACTGCCGATCAGTCTCACCTGTTCATCGGATTCAGCGAGCAAGATAGCGGCCGCGTCGGCGGTCTCCATTACTTTCATCAGTCGCTTGCCGGCGCGAACGGCATGCGGGCTCTTGCCGGCGACCTCGCGCGCGAAGGCCATCGCCGCGGGGTAGGGATCTTCGCAGACGCGGGTGGCGAATCCCATCACCATCGCCTCGACCCCAGAGAACACCCGGCCGGAGAACGTCAGCTCGCGGATCACGTCCCCGCGCGCCAATTTCGGCATCAGCAACATGCCGCCCATGTCGGGCACCAGCCCCCATTTGATCTCCATCACTGACATTTTGGTGTCGGGCGCGACGAACCGGATGTCCGCGCCCAGCGCCAGTTGGAAGCCGCCGCCGAAAGCGACTCCGTGAACCGCCGCAATCACCGGAACGGGGATGTCCTGCCAGACCAGCACCGCGTACTGCGAGGCGTTGGCAATGCCGTGGCTGCGCGTTCCGAGCCGAAACTCCGTTGCAGTGGTCTTGCCGCTCTCGGCGGGCTCGGCCATCTTTGCGAAGCGTCCCATGTCCAAACCGGCGCAGAACGCTCGTCCTTCGCCGGAAATTACTACGGCGCGTAGTCCCTGCTGTTTCGCAAGGCTAGTGCCGGTTTCAACCAGGGCGTCGAACATCGCCTGGTCAAGCGCGTTCATCTTATCGGGACGACTCAGTCGGACGTCGGCTACGCCGTCGGTGATCGTGACACGGATTCTTTGTTCCATACGCCCCCTCTTTAATTGAATTCCTCGAAACGAACATTACCTGATATAGACCACACGTCGCCAATTTTGCCGGACTTGTCCGGACTTGTTCCGACAAAGTCACGCAAATCTCACGCAACACCGTAGTGTCAAGAAATTCGACCGGTTCCGCTCACGCCGCGTCGCGGTAGTAGAAGTTGAGCTAAAAAGTCCCAAGACCCTCGACGCAATGTATTGACAGTGTCAATGCAAACTTGTATAGTCATTGTAAATACACGGAGCACCTCATGACCACCACCGTCACAACCCGCGAAGTGTCAATCAACCTGCGCGCCCGTCACGGGCAGCGTGACCTGATCGATCGCGCAGCCGAAACCCAAGGCAAGAATCGCTCCGAGTTCATGTTACAGGCAGCCTGCGAAAAAGCGCAAGAGGTGCTCCTTGATCGCATTTTTTTCGCGCTGGACAAGAAGGGCTACGATCGCTTCCTGCACCTGCTCAACACGCCTGTGAAACCAAGCGTCGGTCTCAAGCAACTGCTTGCATCGAGCGCCCCTTGGGACAGCTGACGCCCAAGAAGCTCAGCCCACCGGAACCACTCTCCGAGCATCACCGGCTCGTTGGCTTTGTGTGCGAGGAGCCGACGCTCGCCGACTGGTTGAAAAAACGTGCGCTCAAGAATCAGCTTGAAGGCGCTTCGCGCACCTTCGTAGTGTGCGACGGGGCCGATGTAATCGGCTATTACGCACTGGCAGTCGGTGCCGTTTCACACGTTACTGCGCCGGGAAGCGTTCGTCGAAACATGCCCGACCCGATTCCGGTGATGGTTTTGGGACGCCTTGCCGTCCATTCTGAATGGGCCAACCAAGGAATTGGGCGCGGCCTCCTCAAGAACGCCCTGCTCCGCACGGTGCGCATCGCCCGCGACGCAGGCATTCGTGCAATGCTATGCCACGCGATCTCAAGTAAAGCGAAACAGTTCTACGTGAAACAAGGGTTCGTGGAGTCGCCGATCGACGAGCTAACCATGATGCTCAACATCGCGAAACTTCCGTGCAAGATCTCGGCGCTACTCACCGAGTAGGGGCGACGCTACCCCGCGTGGCAAATGCAGATCACGAGCGCGGGCGAACCGCCCAGAATAAGAAGCGGGACAACAAGCGCCCGCAAAAAATGCTCGAACGCACAGCGGCCTCCCCGGCCACGTCGCTTAAGCTGGCATACTGGCACTATCCCGGAGGGAGATCAATATCGACGCGTTGGCCTATCGCCTTCGGAGAAGCAAACTAGATGACGGGCTGTTAACGGCAAGCGAGATTTCGCAGCTGAAGCTGGATGCCGACGGGGTTGTGCTTTCGGCCTGCAACACGGCCGCACCAGATGGAACGCCTGGAGCAGATGGGCTTTCGGGGCTGGCACGAGCGTTTTTCTACGCCGACGCCCGCTATTTTGATTTGAAGTCTCAGTAACGCTCAATAGTTTTGTGCAGAGGCACTACCGCCGGTGCGCGTCGCGCAAGCGTGCGTGCGCCCGGCGGTAAGGGAGCTGTATGCACGTACGCCGGCGAGACCCGGGGCGCCATGTCCGACGCGCAGAGCGACGATAGGAGCGGCACTCTCGTGAGTCGCAGTTGATACAGACATTTGGCGCGGGGTTGGCAACGCTTCGCTGCTCCCAACCATACCCAGTCTGGCTAGCGATTCTAGCCGCCGTTGCCGACTACCGTGAGATGGTAGGTGATGTCTTGGGACAAACCGGGGACACATCCCGAGGCGGTCCACCGAAGGGTGTGAGGTCCAGGGCGCAGCGGCCGCACGAACAGGTAGTACCCTTGTTCGGCACTCGGACTCAGGGCCAGCTCGGGTATCAAGGAATCAATCGATGCGAACAAACTTCCTGGGGGCAGTTGCACGTTGAAGAACGGCGACTGGCTGCCCGACGCGCCGGTGAAGAACCGAGCGGGCCTCGGAACGCTGAAGTCGTCGATGGACGCGGAAATCTGCACTGGCTGCGAGCAGCTGCCGGCAGCGCGCACGAACTCCTCGGTCCGCGTGTCGAGCGGGTCGTTTAGAAACGCAAAGTAAGCGGTGTTGATGAGCGGGAAGAACAGCGACTTTCCGGCCGGAACCTGACAGCTACGGACGACCGGATCGGTAGAAAACGAGCCCGCCAGGAACCACACTTCGTCAACCTGCCGCTGGGCGCAATTTGCGCCCGTCGTGTCCAAAACCGGATTCGTTGCAGCCGGAACCCCGACCGCCCACTGGTACCACTCCGCAGCCCAGCGACCGTAGGTTTGCCCTTCGGGCAGCGAATTGATCGGGGCAATGCGTGGCACCGGGTCGTAATCCTGAGGCGACGCGACAACCTTCGCCGCTGATTGAGCTGCGCCGACTCGACTGCGCGAGGCAGCGCCGTCCATATCGCAACCGTACTTCCCCGCGGCGCAGCGCCCCCCTGCGCCTGCTGTAAGCGGCAATGCCATCACCACGCACAGTCCAACAAGTAACCCTGACACTTTCATGCTCATCTTTCACCTCCGTAGTCCCCGCCACACAGATATGGCCCGCCGAGGCGGGTCAACTCGGCGACCGAACGCATTGAGAATAGCGCTTTCGGCAATTGCACATGTGTTCGAGCGGTGTAGAAGGTGTAAGGGAGGTGTATGCGGATATGGATAGGTATCTCACATGCGGCGCCTGGAGGATCGCCCGGTCGAAGTACGACGGTGCGCTGCTAAGTCAGGGTGTCATTCTGTAACGTCGTCGAAGCAAAAGCGAAGTCTTCTATTGCACTATTGCCTAATGATCTGAATATCGTAGAGACGACTGTTGTCGTCTCGGCAGACTCCGATACGCGCACCTGCCCACGGCGCACTTAACCGAGTACGTGGATCGATTGTGGAACTTAAGGGTAGTGGCAAGCGAAGGCGTGGCTACAATCCGGCTACACTCGCCACAAATGACAAGGGCCTAGGTTTCCCTAAGCCCTTGTTTGAATCCGCTGGTGATCTACATGAACGGCTCGTCCGGCGGCGTCAACGCGCCGCGTGCCGCCCTGTTCGCCTCGCGCAGCTACCAGTGCTTGGCGCTGGCCATCTTCAACTACGAGGGCCGGCCCCGGTACCTCAACGACATGCCGCTCCAATATTTCGAGCAGGCGCTGAAGTGGGCGCGCAGCAGCTTGAAGCCGCGCGCCGGCTTCGTGGCGCGGACGGGCATCAGCCGCGGCGGCGAGACCTCGCTGCTGGTGGCGTCGCTGTATCCGAAGCTGGTCAGCGCGGTGGTGGCGTACGTGCCGTCAATCGCGACGCACGGGGTGGTGAGTGCCGGAGCGCCGCAGACCGGCCGCAACGCCCAGGCCTGGACGCGCGCCGGCCAGCCCTTGCCGCACCCGTGGCAGCGAAACAGCCAGGGCGACTGGGACGCGGCCTATGCCAGTGATCCCCCGTACCGGCAGACCCACGCCTTCCTGAGCGCCGCGCGCGATACGCAAGCCTTCGAACGTGCGCGCATTCCGGTCGAGCGTTTTGCCGGGCCGGTCATGCTGGTGAGTGCCTCGGACGACGGGTTCTGGCCGAGCACCGCGTTTTCGGAGATGGTGGTGCGGCGCCGACCACCATGTGCATTACCCCTATCTTCCGACCACCCTGATCAGCAAGCCGCAAGCGATGTCCGGCTTGCTGCTGGACGGCGGCGGCACGCCGGCCGCCAACGCCGCAGGCAATGAGGCTTCCTATCGGGCCGTGCTGGCGTTCCTGGACGAAGTGCGGGCGGCAGCGGGCTGACTCGGTGCGGACCGGGCCGAGCCCGCTTTCTTTCTTCTTCATTGATCTCGCTGGGGGTGAACACCCATCTTAGTCCAAGCGAGATCACCATGACTTCAAGAACAATGGCAGTGGAACTAGGAAAGTGATCCGTGGTCAACTATTCGAACGCGCGCTGAGCACGCACATCCGAATGTTGCGCAGCCTCGGCCTCAAGTTCCGACCGGCGGCCGCCCGGAGCCGCAGCAAGCAGGCTCCTGGTGTACTCGTGCTGCGGGTTGCGGTACAGCTCTGATGTGGTGCCATGTTCCACAATTCGGCCATCTTGCATGACGAGGATGCGATCGCATAGTTGCGCGGAAACACGCAGGTCATGCGTGATGAAGAGAATTCCGAGGCCAAGGTCGATCTGTATCTCGCGAAGCAACGCGAGTATCTGCGCTTGAACGCTGACGTCCAACGCGCTGACGGCTTCGTCCGCTACCAGAACATGGGGTCGACACGCCAGCGCACGGGCGATCGCAACCCGTTGACGCTGGCCGCCTGAGAACTGACTCGGATAACGGCGCAAAGCCTCCGCCGGCAGATGCACACGCCCCATCAACATCGCTGCTTGCTGCCGCGCCTCCGATGGCGTCAAGCCGAAATTGATGGCACCTTCCACGATGGATTGCCCGACGGTGCGCCGAGGATTCAGGGAGCGGTTCGGATCCTGGAAGATGATCTGCACCCGGTTGCGCAATGGCTTCAGACGAGATTCGGACAGATGCGCAACCTCGGCATCACCCCAACGGATCTGGCCCTGCGTCGGCTCGATCAGGCGTATCAGGCAACGTGCCAACGTCGATTTTCCAGAGCCAGACTCCCCCACGATTCCCACGGTTTCCCCGGCTCTGACGGCAAGCTCCACATCGCAAATCACCTGACTCTCATGCTTCCTCCCCAGCCAACTGCGCCACGTGTAGTTCTTCAACAACTTATGCCCGCTGAGAATCGGCGACCCATTCGCGGCAGGCCGGCTTGGCCGGGGCTCCATGCTCGGTACAGCGGCAAGGAGCCTACGCGTGTAGTCCTGCCCTGGCCGCAACAGAACCTCTCTGCACAACCCGCTCTCAACCATTTCCCCTTGGTTCATGACCAGCACCCGGTCAGCGATGTCAGTCACTACGCCCATGTCATGCGTGATGAACAACACGGCGGTGCGCTTTCTGACGTCGCGTTCTTCCGACTGTAGCTCCTTGATAAGTCGCAAGATCTCCTTCTGAGTCGTTACGTCCAATGCCGTTGTGGGTTCATCGCAAATCAACAGACGCGGTTTCAGGATCAGGGCCATGGCGATCACGATGCGCTGACGCTGTCCGCCGCTGAGTTGGTGTGGATAGCTGCGCCAGATGCGCGGCGGGTCGGGAAGCTTGACGCGCGCGATGGTGTCAAACACTGCCTGACGTCGCTTGTCCGCGATCCAGTCGGTGTGTATCCGGAGCACTTCGTCGATCTGGTAGCCACATGTTTTCACCGGGTTGAGTGCAGTCATCGGCTCCTGGAACACCATACCCATCGACTTGCCACGAAGTTGGCAAAGCCGATCTTCGGGGGCGGACAGCAAATCCTCTCCTTGGAGCTCAATGGAGCCAGCCGTCACTCGCAGTTCGCGCGCCAACAAGCCCATCACCGCAGTGGCCATCACTGATTTGCCAGAGCCGGACTCGCCCACCACGCAAAGCGTTTCCCCCGGATTCACCTCCAGGCTCACGCCGTCCACTGCATTTGCGCGCTCGCCGCCTGGGGGCAATGCAATCTGCAAATGTTCGATTCGCAGAACGGTCTGGCTCATGCAGCGGTCCTGGTTGCGAATTTCGGATCGAGGACGTCCCGCAGACCGTCGCCAAGCATGTTGATGGCCAGGACCGTTGGAATGAGAAACATGGCCGGGAAAAACACACTGCCCGGATGCTGTATGAAGTGCACTCGGCCGTCAGCCATGATGTTGCCCCAAGTCGGGATGTCGGCCGGCAAGCCGAGTCCTAGAAAACTGAGCACCGCCTCGGTGAGGATGGCTGAAGCGCAGATGAAAGTGCCCTGGACGATCAGCGGCGCCAACGCATTCGGGAGAATATGGCGCGTCATGATGACGGGAGCCGAAGTGGCTAAGGCCTTGGCTGCTTCAACGAAGGGCTCCTCTCGCAACGTGAGGACTATGGATCGGACCAGGCGCGTCACACGCGGCACTTCGGGCAACGCAATGGCAATGACGACAGTCGCTATCGATGGGCCAAGGGCCGCCACGAGCGCCAAGGCGAGGAGAATCGATGGAATCGCCATCAACCCGTCCATTACACGCATCAGCACCGCGTCTAGCGCGCGCACATAGCCGGCCAGCGTACCCAGCAATGCGCCGAAGAACATGGAAATCGTCGAAGCAAGGAACCCGACAATCAAGGAGATTCGACAGCCGTACAGCACGCGGCTGTAGATGTCGCGGCCGTAGCTGTCGCCGCCGAACCAGAAGGTGTGAAGGATTGTCCTTTGCGGAGCAATAGTAAACAAGGCCGTTTCGCCTGGCGCCAGGTTCATCACGGCTGGGTCCATCGTTGACGGATTGACCGTGAGCATCCACGGTGCGAGAAGCGCGATGAAAATGATGACGCCAAGAATCACCACACCGAATCGAACCGCGCTGTTCCGTGACAGGCGCCACAGCGTGGTTTCTTGATTTCTGGCGGCCATTCCTGCGCTTCCTCAGTAGCGAATTCGCGGATCAAAGTACAGGTAGCTGATGTCCACGAACATATTGATCAGGACGTAGAAGACGCTGAACATAAGAACCATCCCCTGTATGACCGGAAAGTCACGACTCAGAATTGCGTCCACCGTCAGCGAGCCCAGTCCGGAGATCGAGAATACGGTCTCGGTAACGACGACTCCGCCGATCAGAAGAGCTACGCCGATGCCAATCACCGTCACCACCGGGACTGCCGCATTGGGCAGGGCGTGCCGCCAGAGCACTTCGATGCCGCCCAATCCCTTGGCTCTCGCGGTGCGGATGTAGTCTTCTGTCAGTGCTTCAGAGACGCTCGCCCGGGTCACCCGCGCGATCAAGGCAAGGACGATTCCGGTAAGTCCGAGCCAGGGCAGGACGAGGTGGCGCGCCCAAGCCAGCACGCCACGCGAATCGGGCCCGAACAGGCGCTGGTAACCCTGTACAGGAAACCAATCCAGCTTGATCGCGAAGAGATAGATCAGGACGTATGCAATGACGAACACGGGGACCGAAAACCCAAGAACCGAAATCCCCGAAAGCAAACGGTCCAACCAGCCTCCCATCCGCCAGGCGGCCAGGCTGCCAAGCGGCACGGCGAGCGCGACGGACAGCAGCATGGTTCCCGCCGCGAGCGATAGCGTCGGCTCCAGGCGCTGAGCGATAAGATCCACGACCGGGCGATTGAAAAAGTACGAATAGCCCAGGTCCCCGTGCAAGACCTGCCACACCCAGATCCCGAACTGCGCGATAACAGGTTTCCCCAAGCCCAGCTTTTCGCGGATCTGGTTGATGTCTGCGTCCGTTGCGGTGTCGCCGCCGATCAGCACGGCAGGGTCGCCGGGTGTCAGTCGCAGGATCAGGAACACCACCACCGCCACCACCCCCAATACTGGCAGGATGGCAGTCAAACGTCTGAACAGGAAACCAAGCATCCGTCAAAGACTCAGTTTCTCTTGATCCCCCAGAGCACCTGGGCGTCGCTGGTCACGAAACCGCTGAGATTCTTGCGTGCAGCAGCCGGGAGCGAGAACTGACCGAGTGGTACGTAGGAGCCCGTTTCGATCATTCGCAACTGGATGGCTTCGGCGATCTTCTTCTGTTCGGCCATTTTGTTCGCCCGCGCAAACTTGACCTTCATCTGCTCGATCTGCGGATCGTCCTGCCAGCCGGCCCACCCCGTTGCGCCTGTCGCGTTTGCAGTCGCGGCCACGAGCGGGTTGGCCACGTCAGCGGCTACCCACCACGACATGTAGGCGCTCCATGCATCCTTCTTCGAGCGGCGGGCCAGCAGACTGCCCCAGTCCATCTGCTGCAGATTCACTTTGAATCCGGCCTCTTCGAGCTGCTGCTTGGCCATGAGAGGGAGTTTGGTGATGCTGGGATTGTCCGTGGGGCGCAAGAGAACGACAGGCGTGCCGTCGTAGCCAGCTTCCTTCAACATCCGCGCGGCCTTGGTGGGATCCGCCTTGCCGTTGAAGAACCCGGTGTTGTCACTGGACAATGCAGTCCCGCATGGCCACACGCTGACGCAGAAACGCATCGCGCCCGGCACGCCGATCTGGGTCTTCAGCATTTCTTCCTGGCCCAACGCGACCATCGCCGCGCGACGGATGCGTACATCATCGAACGGCTTGGAAACGTGGTTGAAGCGCAAGAACAGCTGCGATCCCGCGGGGGTGAGCGTGACCAGCTGGACCCCGGGGAGAGTGCGCAGAGTCGAATAGTGCTCGGATGCCGGCTGCGTGACGAGGTCTACCTCACCCTTCTCCAGGGCGCTGATCATGGTTTGCGGGTCGCGGATGAAGATCCACTCGATGCGATCGAAGTTCGCGATTTTTGCCCCGGTCGTGCCGCTTGCCGGCTCTTTGCGCGGTTTGTACTTCTCGTTCTTGGCGTAGGCGGCTCTCTCGCCGGGCTTGAACTCCTCGCTGACGAACTTGTAGGGACCCGAACCGATGATTTCCTTCATCTGTTCCGTGCCGGGAACACTCGCCAGCCGCTTGGGCATGATGAAAGGAACCGTCGAGGAAGGCTTGCCCAGTGCGCTCAGCATCACTCCGAATGGTTCCTTCAGCTTGATGACGAAGGTCCTGGCGTCCGGCTCTTCGTAGGAGGCGATCACTTTTGCGAGGAGACCGCCAAAAGCGTCGCGGCTGCTCCACCGCTTCAGGGAAGATGTCACGTCGGCGCTCGTAACGGGCGTGCCGTCGTGGAACTCCAGGCCGTCACGTAAGGTAAAGGTCCAGATCAGCTGGTCCTTGCTGGTCGTATATTTATCCACCATCTGCGGCCGGATATTGCCGTTGGCGTCCGTACCGAACAAAGTATCGAACACGAGGTACGCGTGATCACGGGTGATATAGGCGTTCGAGTAGACGGGGTCGAGCACGGTCAGAGCCGCAGAAGGCACCATCCGCAGCACCGATGGTTCGGCAGCCGACACCGTGAAAGTGAGCAGGCTGGACATGGCTATGACCATGCTGCCAAGCATTTTCCGCACAAACGGGTTCTTCATTGCTTCATCTCCTGCTTATTCGCGATCTGCTCGCGGTTTGAATCGAATTGCGCAGCGCCCGAGTGAATGTTGCTACTTCCGCAACGTGGTCATGCTCGCCGGGGCCAGCCCAGGGCGGCTGGGGAAACGCGCCCAAAGTCACCACGGCCAGTTGCTCGGCTCGATTGATATAGATCCGCTGGCCGGCAAATCCGTTGGCGATCATCGCGCCATCACGGTCGATCCACCAGCTGTACCCGTAGCCCCGGATGCCGCCTGCGAGCAACCGCGGCTGCTGCACGAGGTCGTCGGCGCCGAATACGAAGGCCATCTTTGCGGCTTCATCCACCCAACCCGCAGGAAGGATTCGTTTGCCATTCACGCAGCCGTCGTCGAGCACAAAACCAGCAAAGCGCCCGAAATCGCGTAGCGCGATGCCGGCTCTGCTGCCTCCAATCTCCTGGCCATCGAGAGATTCGAGCGTGTAGAACCCGTCGAACTCCATCCCGCAAGGCTGCCACACCTTCTCCGACATGTACTGTGCCAGCGGACGGCCGATTGCTGCACACAGGGCCGCGCCCAGGAGGTAGGTATCACCGGTGTTGTAGCACCAGTGCGTTCCTGGAGGATGTGCTGACTGCAGCTTTCGCATCATCTGGAGCACACCGCCGGGCACCTTGTCCGCCAGAGACTTGCTGTACCGGTTGACGTCGGAATCCTTGTCGTCGTAAGTCTCGTTCCAGAGCATCCCGGAGGACATCGTCAGCAAGTCGCGAATAGTGACGCCTTCGTATGCCGAACCCTCCAGCTGCGGAAGGAGCGCCGCAACACGATCGCCCACACGCATGACGCCGTCCTGCACTGCTGCGCCCACCAGCATGGCAGTCATCGACTTGACCGTTGACATGGTGCTCCAGCGGTCTTCCTCCTTGAGGCCCAGGCCATATCGCTCCAATCTGACTTTCCCCTCCTTCATGACCAGCAGGCCCGCCAGCCGGTTCCGGTCCATGAAGCTGTCAATGTCGTGGCTGCGCCCTTTCACGTCATACCGAACGTCGACTTCCTCGCCGCGCTGCAGCTTCTTCGGAGTGGCTCCCCTAAGAATTGGACGTGAGGCGAACAGTTGATTGACGATGCGATAGCCGTAGACCTGCAGCGCCGGAGGCCACAACAGAAACTCTTCTGCGCGAGGCAGGTGCGACTTGGGCAAGGCTGTAAGCTTTGAAATCGACGCAGATGATGAATCCATGGAGGCTCCCTGACACGGCAGGTCAGACATTGGTATCTCCAACCACCTTCGGCACGCCGTAGCGTGCGTTGTGCTCGCCCAACTGGGGCGCCACCGATCGATGCGCGGGCCGCGTGCCGTCGAACGAAAGCGGAAGCGCCGTCAGGCGGAAATTCTCTCCGGGCACTTCCTGCAGGATACCCAGTGCTTGGACCTGTGGATGAAGCAGTGCTTCCGGCACGCTGTGAATCGGCGCGCAGGGCACTCCGGCAGCCCTAAGACGAAGCAGCCATTGACTTCGCGTCTGTCCACGCAGCAGCGGCTTGAGTTCGGCGAGCAAGGCAGATTTGTTGATCAATCGCGCGCGGTTGGTGGCAAAGCGTGGGTCCTCGATCCAAATCTGGCGTCCGATTTCCTGCGCGAGCTTGGCGAACAGGCGGTCGTTGCCGCAACAGACCAGAAGCGGCGAATCGGCAGTTTCGAACGCTTCATAGGGCGCGAATCCCGGGTGCCCCGAGCGATGCCGCTCGGGCAAGAGGCCCTCGTTCGCATAGGCATCCGCTTTCTGTCCGATCCAGAGAAGGGCAGCCTCGAGCAATGAAGTACTGACGATACCGCCTTTGCCGGTTCGATGCCGCTGCTCCAAAAGCGCGAGCGCCCCGATCACAGCCCACATTCCCGCGCCCTGATCGCAGACGGATGCGCCCGTGCGCATCGGCGGGTCTTCAGAGCCTCCATTGATGCTGGAGAGACCGCTGAAGGCCTGGATCAACGGCTCGTATCCGGGCAACTGGCTCATTGGTCCGATATGCCCGAAGGCCGAAATCTCGCAGTAGATCAATCGCGGATGCCGGCCGGTAAGCGACGGTCCATCAATGCCCAGCGTCCGGGTGACGCCCGGGCGCAGGTTGTGGATCAGGATGTCCGCCTCGGAGGCCAGACGCTCCAGAACGCCCAGGCCCTCGTTGCTCTTGAGGTCAATCGCGATCGATTGCTTGCCGCGATTGAAGATATGGAAGCTGAGCGCATCTCCACGCCGGAAAGCCTGTCCCATGCGGCGCGCGTCGTCTCCGTCTCCCACGCGCTCCAGTTTGATGACCTCGGCGCCGAGGTCGGCAAGTATGGCTCCCGCGAAAGGTCCCGAGAGTACTTGTCCAAGCTCCAGAACGCGAATGCCGTCAAGTATCTTCTTGATGATGTTCTCTCCTCGGGGCTTCTCGCCGTCTCGCGATTTAGCGCTCCCATTCTGTAGACGCCACCCTGATTTGAGAAGTAGAATAAATGTATATGTTTGATAACCTTTCGGCATCAATCCAGGCGTGCTTTTTCCCATGCGAGTGAATGTGACGCTTCAGCAGCTTGAGGCCTTCGTCCACGTCGCGAGGACGAAGAACTTCCGGGCCGCGGCCCAGGCACTGCATGTGTCTCAGCCGGCCCTCAGCCGGACCATCAGGATCGTGGAACAAGAGATTGGCGTGCGTCTGTTCGACCGCGATACCAGGCACGTGGCAATTGCGCCGGCGGGCGCCGAACTGCTGCCCATCGCGCTGCGCATCCTGGACAACTTCAACAGCTCGCTGAGTGAACTATCCCAATTCCTCGAAGGCCGAAGCGGTCACGTTACCGTCGCGTCGCTTCCCTCAGTGAGTGTTGCAATGCTGCCTCGGGCGATCGCGGCCTTCCGGCAAGACTTTCCCCAGGTCCAGTTTTCATTGATCGAGGGGCTGGCGGATGCATTGCGAACAGCCATCAACGAAGGGGCGGCCGACTTCGCCATCAGCGTGCGCCCGGCGTCCGGACAATCGTTGCACTTCGAACGCCTGTGTGATGACTCATTCGTGATGCTTTGCCGCCGTGACGATCCGCTCGCTTCTCGGGCCTCCGTAACGTGGTCCGTGTTCGCCAGCCGGCCTTTTATCGCCATCAGCGCCTCGAGCAGCATCCGCCCCGTCACGGATGCGGCGTTCCTGCAAAAAGGCCTGCAGGTCGTTCCGGCTCTGGAGTGTCCGAGCGTCGCCGCAACTGGCGCTCTGGTGCTCGCTGGACTGGGCGTTACCGCACTTCCGCGTCTCGCTCTCGACCTGATCAAGCAAGACGACAGTCTGGCGGTTGTGCCGTTGCAGCGCCCAATATTGTTCAGAACAATCGGGCTCGTCACAAGGATCGGACGGTCACTCTCACCAGTGAGCCGGGCTTTTATAGAAGCCTTTCAGCGCTCCGTGATAACACCGCCTTCGTGAAGCAGTCCACAAGCGGACGCACGCCGTGCGATTTCTTGCACGGCGACTTCTTTCGTCGCACCGCTTTGTCGCCTCAGCTGCCACTTCTAAATGGGACAAGCGCAGGCCCGACCGACGAGGGCGGCGGCCCGGCACGGCCCGGCACGGCCCGCCGCGGGGCTGCCGCCCCCGTGGTCGGCGATGTCCGCTTCTTCCGATCTTGTTGAAACTCGGCCGGCCGGCGAAGTCCTGCGCCAGCAGATCGCCCTGCGAGCGCACGCAGGCATGCCGGACATCAAAGGCGTCTCAGGACGAGTGGCCCGGCCCTGCCGGAAACGAGCAGCGTAGAGCTTCAGCTTGACCTGCAGCAACGCGGCGTAGCGCTCAACGGCGGCCAGCGGATCGCGCCGGACGAGGAGATCGATTTCCCTGGTGGTCTCGCGTGTGTTCTTCCCGAACTCGCCGACTTGCAGGAATCCGCTCGTCCATGCACATTCTTCTTAATCCCTGACGCGACCCGGCACTAGGCTTGCGCCCCGTTACCCACGCCTGCCTTATCAGTGGCCAGAATCTCCTCGCGGTGACCATGACGTGCATGGCCGTGTAGTTGGAGAGCAACATGAAGTGCAAGCTATGCGCGCTGCGGGTTGTGGAGGAAGTGCCAGCCGAACGGCACGAATCCGTCACAGTGCCCCAAATGACAAGGGCCTAGGTTTCCCTAAGCCCTTGTTTGAATGGCGCGCCTGGCAGGATTCGAACCCACGACCCCTTGGTTCGTAGCCGACCATCCTGATATGGTGAAATCACAAATGAAAGAATGACTTACAATCTGCGAAGTGTGTCATTGTCTGACGACTTAAGCCCCTTTAAGCCCCTGAATCGATTAGATACGCGATGCTGCAATGACACAGCTAATTTGCGCAGAGGCGCGCCGGTGGCCTTGCAGAGCACGCTCAACTTTGGTCCTCAATCGTCGTACTCTGGGCATGCTGCGCCTCTTCACGCTTTCCATTGAAAGTGGATGCCGCGCCAAACCGACATGGGTTCCGGCTATTTGGGTATCAATCTTGGCCCAGCAATGAATTTACTATGCAGTTTCCCCCACCGTCTTTGGGTCGGCATCAACGTCGAGTTTTTGCGAAACTTCAGAATAACGGCTTTTACACAATATTTCATCGTCCATCCGATGTACGGTCCATCGTTCATGAGCCATCCGATTTCCTGCAGTGTCAATAACGGCAGCCCTTTGTCGCGGCACTGATTGGTGCCAAGGTTGGTAGACCCAAGCGAATGCCAAAGCGGCGGATTCGGACCTCTCTTTCCCCGCCTAGTCTCGGTCAATTCGCCTCTTCCGCCACCATTGCGGCATAAGTGAGCTGACGTTACGTCAGGCGTTAATTTGGATCGCCTGCGACATGTTTCTCTTTTTCGCCAAGCGCTTGAGGGTGCCCCGCGCTGGTCAATGCGGGTGCGCAGTCTGGTCAATCCGCTTCGCGCAAACAACAGGCAAGACCCGAATTGTTGCAAGAACAACCCACCAGACGTCGACCTTAACGGACTCAAGGTAGTTAGGGTCGGTGTTCTCACGCGTGCGTCTTACCAGCGCGTCAATTGTAACATCTCCTACTATCCCCGACGGCATCTCGCACGCTTTTGACAGGCGCCCGACAGCGCGCCCTGCCCGCGTTTGCAGTTCTCGGCTTCTCTCCAACTCTACGAATTTGAGAGTATCGTTAACCGATAGCGCTTCAATCTCCCGGTGTACAGCCGCAGCCGCAGCAGATCGGCCCGCGTATCCCAAATCAACATCGCGCATGCCGAGCGAGACGTAGCGCAGAGACAAGTGCGCTGGCCGCTCGATCCCCGTCGGCAAGGGACATCGGGTAACCTGACTCGCATCCAGGCGTGGCGTGAAGGGATTCGCAGATCCGGCAGCCTCGCAAAGCACCAGGTTTTCCTTGGCTCGGGTCGTTCCCACGTAGTACAGCCGGCGTTCCTCCTCACTGACCCCTCGCCAGTCGCCGCCATCGAGAATTACAACATGCTTGAACTCCCGCCCTTTTGCGCCGTGCACGGTCGACAGCGTGATCTTCCCGCCGTCAGAATGTCGCGCCTCGCTTCCAAACTCGTACAATGCCTCGATGGCTATAGTCGTTGGCATCCTGGAGTCGCCCCAGCTCAATTCGATCTCGTCAATGAACTGCCGCAGCAGCGAGTGCCACGGATTGTCGCCCGCTCCGCCCTTGTACCGCGCCTGAAACCACCGCGACAGTTGGTCGGGACGTAACCTTCGCTGCGGCTTGGCGCGTAACATCGACAACAAGGTCCAGCCTTCGCGGACTTGATGCAATCGCGGACCGCCGCCCTGCTCTCCATCGTTGGCCCAATAGCCGACGCGCTCCTTCTCGCACCAGGCACGGATTGGTTCCAAGGTCGATCGGTTCCTCGCGAGGATCGCAAAGTCCGACCAATCAGCCCCGCGATCAAGCGCCTTAAGGCGCTGGATTTCATCCATAACGACCACTGCCTGGCCAATGGCATCCGAAGGAACCGCGAGAACCTGTACGCGTCCTGCAGCAAGCGAATCGAGTCGCGCCCAGCGCCCGCCGGTCGGATCGTTTTGGCGTGCATGGTTGATGCGAATTGGGTGATCCCGTTTCATGCGATCGACGTTGACGCCAATCAGCGCATTGGCAACTTCGATGATGCAACGGGACGAGCGATAGTTTTCGACAAGATATTCCACCTTGGCGTGGTAATCCTCCTGAAAGCGCCGTATGAATTCGTTGCGCGCCCCACGGAAAGCATAGATATTCTGGTCGTCGTCCCCCACTGCGAGCACCGTCAGCTTGCCATCGGCGTCAGCAAGCTTGCGGCCGGCGAGCGCGCTGATTAGATCGTACTGGCGCTGGTCAATATCCTGGTATTCGTCGATCAGAATGTGGTGATAACCGGCCAGCAGCCGCCCCCTGAGTTCGTCAACTTCCCCGTCGAATCCCACCAGGTCCACCTTGCCCTGTAGCAGCGCCAATGCGTCGTCGAGGATCTGATCAAAGTTTGCTTCCGCGCCGCGATCCGCCAGGCTCTTCATACTGGTGCCCGTCAGCCGAAGAGCAAGCGAGTGGTAGGTCAGCACGGTTACGCCGGCCGCATCGTTACCGATCAGCCCTCTTAGGCGCTCGCGTACTTCCCACGCAGCGCTACGGTTGAATGCCAGGACGATGATGCTGTTCGGCGCTTCGCGCAGCACCCGGACGAGATAGGCGACTCGATGGACGATCACCCTTGTCTTGCCCGACCCCGGCCCCGCTAGAATCAGGCGATTCGCATCCGGCTTTTCCGCAACGAGCCGCTGCTGCAGCGGATGTTTCAAGTTCTCGACAATGCGTCGATAGGACCCCTCGGTGGTCGCCCGTTCCAGCATCTCCTTGCGTCCAGCGAAGTACCGCCGGATGAAATCCAGCTTTGGCAGCGTGAAATACGCCAATACGAAGGTCAGGGCTTCTGAGATCTTTCTGAGTCCGAGCGTCGCGTATGTGTTGATAGCGTGAATCTGGAAATCTTTCTCGCCGTAGTGCTCCTTTAAGGGCTCGAAATCCGTGTTGGCGAACCCCCGCTTCTCCTCTGGATTGATCTTTATTGTCATCGCCGAACGAAAGACGGTCTTACCGCGATCGAGGATCAGCACGTGGTTGTCGTGCAAATATAGAAGGCCGGCCTCGATGGCAATCAATTCGTCCTTTAGAATCGGCCCCACTAAGATATCGCGCCGCAATGCTTCCGCCAGTTCACCGAGCTTGCATTCGACCCACAGGTCGACTCCACGCACACGTTCGTCCAATTTCCCAAGCAGCGCCGTCAGCAGCACCGTCGCGACCGCGCGACGCCTATCCGATATCTCCCGAATATTGGCCCAACTGCGTAGCAGTTTGACCCGGAGCGTTTCGCGGCGCAGGACACGCACTTCGAAAGAAGCGCGCCGCCCGCCCCCGTCTTCGCCAAACGGGCGCGCCAAGGAGCTCATTAACATGAGCAACTGTTCGGGAAGAAAGTCCAGATCCGCGCGGTTCTTGAGTTCCTGACACACGCCGCGAAGACTCATATCCTGCCACTCCCCACTGCCAGCATCCGGTGCAAGCTCCGGCAATAGATCAAGAGTCGCCGACTCCATTCGCGCGAGACGCTGAATGCGGTCCATCGACGCATCTCTTACCCCCCGCCGCAGCAGCACGGTAAGAGACATGTCGTTGGTCAGAATACCTAGTTGCTCCAACTGGTGGAGCATTCGGACGCACTCATCGCTCGACACCCCAAGTTGTATCATCAATTCGTCAGTGCTGATGCCTTCGTCTTCAGGAGCATTGATCAAAAACGACAGAAGTTCTCGATATTTCTGCGTCATCTCCAGTGACAAATTAGCCCGCTGCAGGCGCGCGTCTGCTTCTATCAGTGAATCAACCCTCAGGCTTCCGGGAAACACCTGTGTATGATTCTCGTTGCGTTCAAGAAAGCGGGCGCGCTCGAGCCAGGCGATAGCGGCTCGCACCTTGGTGTCAGCGTCTGGATTTTCGGCCTCGATGGACGTTTCTAGTTCGTCGTCGGCAAGTATTTCACCGGGGGTTAGCACGACTTCAGCGCTCTTCGTCCTTGCCGAATAGCGGCGCAGCGTTCGAAGAATGTTGGCGATATCCTGCCGGGACAGCCGCGAGCGCGCCGAAATCGAAAACTGCGCTTCGACATCTTCTTCGTCATAGAGGAGGATGCAGCGCGAGTCCTTGCGATCCCGGCCGGCCCGCCCCGCTTCTTGCAGGTAGTTCTCTAGCGAGCCTGGAATTTCCGCGTGAATCACCATTCGCACATCAGGTTTGTCTACCCCCATGCCGAATGCGTTAGTGGCGACGATGACTTTAAGCGAGCCCTCGATGAACGCAGCCTGAACATCCTTCTTGACACCGGCGTCCATACCGGCATGAAAATGCGCACAAGCCCAGCCGAGATCCTTAAGAAATCCGGAAATCTCTTCGGCGCTCTTACGCCTTGCTGCAAACACTACAGCCCCGCCCTGCTGGGGCTGACCAGTCGGTAGTCCGAATTCATTTTCCAACAGGCGACCTATCACGCCCATCTTCTCCGCACGGGCGACCGGTACGACCTCGTAGTGCAAGTTGTCGCGCTCGTGCCCGCCGTCGAAGATAGTTAGATCAATGCCAAGTGCATTCTTGAAATGCGAGTGGATATCCGCGATGACCTCCGACTTGGCCGTCGCTGTAAAGCAGCAAACGGGCGCAAGACCATCCGGTCCGGTCGCATACTTCTCGCGGATGAATCGTGACACGTAGAGATAGTCAGGCCGGAAATCATTGCCCCACTTCGACAGGCAGTGGGCCTCATCGAACACCCACGCTCCGATCTGGCGATGGCGGATGGCATTGACGAAGGCGCGATTGCGGAATTGTTCGGGTGAGACGAGCAGTATTCCGATATCCCCCAAACGGACTTTGTCGAGAACGTCCCTGCGCTCAGGCATCGTCAGCAAACCGTTCAGGGTGGCACTGCTGTAGATGCCGACGCGGACCAGATTATCGACTTGATCCTTCATCAAGGACTGCAGCGGAGAGATGATGATAGTCAGGCTGCCGTTTCGCCAATGCCGCGAAAGCGCCGGAAGTTGATAACAAATGGACTTACCGCCACCGGTTGGCAAAATGGCAAGCAGCGACTTCCCGGCGTAGCAAAGGCGAACAATTTCTTCCTGTAGCGAACCCCCCAATAGATTCTTCGGCTCCGCGCGAAATTCGCCGAAGCCAAAGTAGCGCTCCAGCTCCTTGCACGGATCAAGATAGACAGAACAGTACGGACAGTTCGGATCGTCGCAGGGCGTTTCCCGCAGAAGCCGAATCTGCCGCATCACCTGCGGAAATTGCAGACGTACCCAAGGCGGCAGCACCGAATTGCCGCCGCTCACCCTGAGCCACGCGAGCACATAGGAAAACACGCGACCGGCCTCGATGTCGGACATCACATCATCGACGACCACCCGCAGTTGATTCGGACACACCTTCCCCGCGGTCAGCAACGGAAGCAGAGGCCGGATCTCATCTTTCGTCGGGGCGAGCGCGCCGCGGATGCTGGCGAAGAAACTGCCGACGCCGACACGCACGTCGCGAGACAGAAAGAAGTGGTGACAAGCCAATTCGTCAGGCAAAGCCACCTTAAGCGCTTCGAAGGCGGCGTATTGATCCGCCCAAAGCTTCAGCGCAAGCTGCGCATCCTTCAGTGGATCGCTACGCGAATCACGAACCAGTTTGTAGTCCTTGACGAGGCTGTGATACGGATTCTGCGGGAAGGCTACTGGCGATAATTCCAATGTGTCAACTACCGGGAGCGCGTGGAGCCCGAGGTCTGGAAAGAGTTTAAGGAGCACAGGCAGGTCGTGCCGCCGAACGTTGTGCCCTAATACAAACGCGGCGCCGTCTGTCAACTCATCGAGCTGAGACGTCGATGCAGCGATGTTACTGCCGTTCAAATTAATGCTCTTCCCGGTGTCTGGACGCCAGGTGGCGAGCTTATGAATTTCAAAAACATCAGCAACCGCAGTCTCAATATCGAGACAAAGGCACTTAGGTTTGAAGTTGTGGGGCGGCATCAGAAGTTGCCCTCGCCGATCAACTTAAGGATGAATTGTCAGGCATGGCTAACTTGAACTGCGCTCTCGAATGCTCCAGAGCGTTCGTCGCTTTGATTGCTTCGATTAAGGCGTCGACATTTGAAAAATCAAAAGCGATGGTCCAGCGCTGCATCAGCGCGAGGGCGCGAATGAAACCAGCAGGATCGTTCTGATGCGTTAGCTGGCGCTGACAATCTACGTATTCCTCATGAAATAGCGTTGGGATGATGATCCGGGCATCGCCAGTACGCGATAGTTCGGCATTCATCACGATTCTTGAAATGCGGCCGTTTCCATCGCTGAAGGGATGGACTTCGGATATTAGAAACGCGTAATAGATCGCGCGCGGCAGGCCTTCTGGTACGCTCCTGGCCAGGCTCGATCCTTCGATTAGCGTGCCACGAACGCACTGCGGATCGACAAACCACGTGCCGCCTGCCCGATTGGGCTCAATTTTGAACTGACCGGGGGTACTTTCAGGCCGTTTCTCCATCATTACGGCGTGACGTTTGGCTAATTCCGCGGGGAAATCCGCTCCAAATGGTGGAACGGTGTCGCGCCAGGGCGATTGAACCGCGAGCTTGAACACACCCAGTATGTCGTGTGAGTCCTTCGGACGCTGCTCGACAATGCGCCCATGAAGTGCAATGTCCCTTGCCTCTTCGATGGCGAATTCAGTGCCTTCGACAAAGTTTGAGAAATAGGACTCCAGAAACGCAAAATTCGATCGGGCCGGATCGCGGACCGCGATTGCAGGAGGATGCGGGAGCGGCTCAACGCGAAGCCTTGCCGCGAGAATCTCAAACCGTGCCATGCGCTCGGTATCCACGGGGGTACCTTTGGCGACGAGTTTTCCCTCTTTGGTTTTCAGCACGCCTGCTGTATGCGTTGCGAGGAGCGCGCCTATCAGCTTGTCGAGCTTCTTGAACTCATTCTGAAGAGCCATGGATTTGGCCAGCTCGCGTGCGGTATCGCGAAGCTTGTTCAGTTCGTCTTCGCCGCCGGCGTTGAGAATTGACACCAGTCGCTCCTCGACGGCTTTCGCGCCGGCGGATTTTCCATGGGTGCCACGCTCGGGCGAGAGATTTTCGAGAAGCTGTCTTGGGCGCGACGCGAAGTAAAGCTGCTCGTTACCAAATGGAGAATCGCCGGGCAACGGGCCTGATCCCTTGACCAAGATTGCCCGAACGCCGGGAAGCGCGATCTTGCGGTTGTAGTTGCTCGGGTGACTCAGATAAATGCTGCCGTCCGCTGACAGGCCACCGTGGTAGGCGCTGCGATGCGATATGACCGCGCCGGGTACTAGCGCAGCTAGTATGCGGCTCCAGTTGCGGCGAACGATTGCCGCTTGGGCTTCCGGATCGCGCTCGGCCAAATAGACGCCCTCTGCGATTCTGGCAAGCTCGCCCGCCTTGGCGCGACGCTGAATCGTCCGGGCCCCATTGCCTGGAGCACCACGGGTAATGAGGACTTCGTCGTGTCGGCCAGCCGCTGATTTTTCCAAGATTTGCCTCTGGAATGTCGCTATTACGCTATAGTATAGCCGTAATTGACGTTTATATGCTAAATTTATTGTCTATAGCCTGTCGTCATTCCGCTAACAATAGCGACATGACTAGGCCAGAAAGTCGTTTATTAGCTATTTATCTGTATAATTTGTCGTCTTATAGCTAATATATTGAACTGTCAGGTCTATTGCCGGATAGCCCGTCTATCCGCACTAGGGAGTCTTACGAACCTGACGAAGTCTTGCCCATGCCCCCAAAGGCGGCAACTCGCCGAAATCATAGTGGGTACCCTAACGCCCTTTTGGCCTGAGCAACTTGACCAAAGTGCGCGTTCCTTCATCCTTATTGCAGTCTGCCAACAGAAAAACGCCATGAAGCCGCCTTTTGTCTTGTGCGCTCTGTCTTGCGTATTCCGCTCAAGATGACCGACGGTTCCGGTCGAAGGTGACCGGAGATTCCGGCCGAACGTGACCGGCGTGAATGGCGGGTCAGCGCTGTTTAGTGTTGATTGCGCGAAGCGGATTGACCATCTACGCACGACTGGATTGACCAACGCAAGGCACCCTCAAGCCCTGGCGAAAGAGAGAATTAAGCCAAAATCAAGTGATCAGCGCAATTCACGCACAGTGGTCAATTTTGCTCGCGCAACTACACGCAGGCATCAAACCAATCAAGGCTGAATTGCGGGCCGCAAAGACTCAAGAATTAGTCAATCACACAAGCAAAGAAAAAGCGGCTAGGCCGAGTTGACCTAACCGCTTAATTTACAACTATTTATTGGCGCGCCTGGCAGGATTCGAATCCACGACCCCTTGGTTCGTAGCCGACCGTTCTGATGTGGTGAAATCACAAATGAAAGAAAGGCTTACAATCTGCGATGCGTGTCATTGTCTGGCGACTTAAGCCGCTATAAGCCCCTGAATCGATTGGATACGCGATGCTGCAATGACACAGCGAATTTGCGCATGACGCGCTCCGGAGCCTTGCAGAGCCACACTCGTTTTCAGCGTCTGGAGCACCCTTACCAAAGGCGGCTTTCATGCTACTGCCCAGCGCTACTTCCGGGCCAATGTCGCGGCGCTGGAGCAAACTGCCCGCGAAACGTCCAGGGACGTATGCAGCGAATAGTCGGCGCCGACGGTCGACGGGGTCACCGACGGGATCAGGTCTTGCACCGAAATGTTTGCTTCAACGCAGGACCTGACCCCACTGTCCTGACAGATAGCTCCCGGCGGTAGATGTGAAGCGCTGGGCGCTTGCATGCGATGCCAGAATACCTGTGATTCCGAGATATCGTTTGAGCGCTTCGGCCGCCTGTTCGACGATGCGTGCATATTCACATCAGTGAGAGTCCCGCATGAAGACGCCGCATCTGAGGGGTAATCACTCTGGAGGCAAACCAGCGATCAAGGTCTGGCAAACGGAATTGCAATTGAACCATGGCAACCATCTCCGGCTGCGCGCGGCGCAAGACGTGCGTCTGAGCGCGGTACGCGGAGTTGCGTGGATTACGCTCGAAATGGAGGCCGGCGAAGCATGAGCGCGATTATAGGCGGGGCAAAAGAGGGATCTTCGACACCGTCGGCAGCCTCGACAAGGCCACCGGTGCAACTCGACCTGCCATTGCCGGTGGTGCTCGTGCTGGCAGCTCTGGTATTGGGGATGGCTGGCGGTCTCGGCGCCGAATCGGTGGTGAAGTCTTTCGGTGCCGCCTTCGGCCGTGCGCTCGGCGATTTCACCCTCATCTTGTTGCCGTCCTTCCTGATCGCCGCGAGCATCAGTCGCCGGCCCTTGCCGTCGCTCGGCGCCTGGGTGCGGCTTGCCTCGCCGTTCTCCTCAGCCGCCATGATCTGCCATGTGACCGCCTATGCCGCGCTGTCACCGATTTCCGGCGGCTACCGGCTGTCCATGGCTATGGCGGCCTATGCGGGGTTTCTGCTGCTTGTTCCCGCGGGCCCGCTGATCGTCGGCGCCTCGCTGGGCGTCGACAATCCCGGCATCTACTGGGTTGGCATCCTGTTGTTGGTTCCGGTGTTTCTTGCCGGCGAAACGTGGCTGCGGATCTGTGACGGTCGCCCCGCAGCGGACGCACGAAGTGCAACTGCGCATGCACCTACCGGCAAGGAAGAATGGCGCGGGTTCGCACCGTTCGGTGTTCTCGCCATATTGCTCGGCGTAGGCTGGTCCTTCGACCTCGCGCAACTCACGGTTTTGGACTTCCTGACCAGGCCCAAGGGAGCTTTGCTTCTCGCCGCCGTGTGGGCTTATCTGGATACGCCGACGACTTTGCGCAGGGACTGCATCGACGCCGCGGTGCGCCGCACCGGCGGCCTGCTGCTGCTGGTAGGTGCGGCCAGCGCTTTTGGCGGCATGGCCACCGCCGTGGTACCGGTCGCACAGTTCCTGCCGAGCGGCGATGGCGGACAACTCGCGGTTGTGCTCGGACTGTTCGGTATCGCGGCGGCAATGAAAATGCTGCAGGGCTCCACCATGGCGACCTTCGCGGTCGTCGGGCCACTGGTGCAACCGGTCGTTCAGCAGCTTTCGGTGTCCCCGGTGTTGGCGGTCTACGCCATCTGCCTCGGTTGCTTCGTCGCGATCCTGCCGAACGATAGCTACTATCTACTAGTGAGGGGCGATGCACTCGGTCAGCACAATGAACGCTCCGCGCTGCTGCGCATGAGCGGCGCCTCCATCATTCAGGGTGCGGTCGGACTCGCCGCATTGCTCGGATTGTGGGCGCTGGGCGTGGTCGGCTGATTAGCCGATCGGTTGGCCAGGCAACCTGACCGCAGCGGGTCACGGGGTCAGGTCTTGCATCGACTTATTTGCTTCCATGCAAGACCTGACCCCGCCGCCCACGCCGTTCGTTCTGCGCGGCAATTTCCGCTGCCGTGGCCCTCGGTCTGCGCCCGTGGGTCGCCCAGGCTCACGGCAGATTCGAGCGCAGCCAGATGCGCACCCCATTCGGCCGCAGAACACGCGCCGGAGGAAAATAACGCAATCGCAGCGACACACAGAACATATCGTTTCATTTCAAACCAGCAGGAAGTTCAACGTTGGAACCAATGCAATTCCCGGGCCAATTTGAAGCTTATTCCAGCAGAGTCCTGATCGCCGCGAGGTCGCCTTCCGACAGATTGCCCGCAGCCGCCTTGAGCTTCAGTTGAGCGACCAAGGTATCCAGCCGCGCCTTGACGAGCTTCTGGCGCGTGTCGTAGAGCTGGCTCTGGGCGTTCAGCACGTCGATGTTGATGCGCAAGCCGACTTCGTAACCCAGTTTGTTCGAGTCCAGAGCCGACGACGAGGAAACCAGTGCTGCCTCATAGGCCTTCACCTGCGAAAGTCCGGAAGCCACGCCAAGGTAGGCCTGCAGGGCCTGCAGGGCAGCAGTGCGGCGGGCGTTTTCGAGGTCGGCATGCGCCTTCTCGCTCAGCGCGACGGCTTCGCGCTCCCGGGAATCTGTAGAGCCGCCCAGAAAAATCGGAATCGCCAGTTGCAGGCCGATGATCGCCGCCTTCGTATCCGAACCGACGCCGATCAGCGTGCTTCCGGTTGCGGAGCTGAGGCCGTTGGCCGCCACCAGGTCCAGCGTCGGGTAATGTCCGGCGCGCTGCTTGCCGATCTCCCGCTTGGCGATCTCGTAGGCGGTCTGCGCACCTTGCACCATGAGGCTGGCGGCCTCGGCGGACTCGGCCCACTTGTCGACGTCGGCCGGCTCGGGCGCGGGAATGGCGGCTCCAGGCCTGAGGTTTGCCAGCTCTGTCTCGTCCTTCCCCGTAACCATACGCAGCGCCTGCCGTTTCACCAGCAGTTCGTTCTGCGCGGCAATTTCCGCTGCCGTGGCCAAGTCGTAGCGTGACTGGGCTTCGTGGGTGTCGGTAATGGTGGCCGTGCCCACCCCGAAATTGCGTTTCGCCGCTTCCAGTTGCTCGGCGATGGCCGACTTTTGCGCCGCCGCTGTCGCCACGGCCTCGCGCGCTTGCAGCACATCGAAGTAGGCCTGGGCGACGCGCACCATCAGGTCTTGACGAGCAGCGGCGAATTGCGTTTCGGCCAGCGAAACCTGAAGCTGGGATTGGTTGTAGCTTTCCCAATTCTGCCAGCGAAACAGGGGCTGTGTCAGTGTCAACGTCCACCCGCTGGTGTTGTACCTGAAGGGCGTGTCGGTCGGCGGCGTGATGCGCCGATGTACTTCGAGGTCGTTCCACGTCGTGTTGGCCGACAGGCCGACGGTCGGCAGCAGGCCAGCCCGACCCTGCGGCAGTTTCTCGCGTCCGGCCTTGACGCTAGCTTTGGCCGCAGCAAACTGGGCATCATAGGCCTCTGCGTCGCGATACACCGAAACCAGGTCGGCGCCCCTGGCCGCTCCCGCAGCGAGTCCGGCAGCCAGCAATAGGGACAGCGTTATCTTCTTCATCCGCTTCTCCAGTCATTGGGTTGCATGGGTAGAGAAGGCATTACTCCTCCTTGACCTTGTACCAAGCCGCATACAGCGCCGGCAGGAACAGGCAGGTCAGCACGGTGGCGAACACAAGTCCGCCCATGATCGCAACCGCCATCGGTCCCCAGAACACCTGGCGCGTCAGCGGGATCATCGCCAGGATCGCCGCCGCCGCTGTCAGCACGATGGGCCGGAAGCGCCGCACCGTCGAGCCAATGATGGCCTCCCAGGTGCTCTTGCCCGCCTTTTCGTCCTGTTCGATCTGGTCGATGAGGATCACCGAATTTCTCAGGATCATCCCCATCAGGGCGATTACCCCCAGGTTCGCCACGAAGCCAAAGGGGGTCTGGAACACGAGCAGCGCCACCGCCACCCCGATCAGACCGAGGGGCGCGGTCAGCAGCACCATGACGGTGCGGCTCATGCTCTGCAACTGCAACATCAGCAGCGTGACGACGACCATCACCATCGCCGGCATCACGGCCTTGACCGAGTCCTCGCCTTTCGCCGATTCCTCAACGGCGCCGCCGGTTTCGATGCGGAATCCCGGCGGCAGCTTGGCCCGGACCGGATCAAGCTGCGATTCGATCTCGCCGGAAATCATCGGCGCCTGTCTGCTTCCGGCGATGTCGGCGCGAACGGTGATCGTCGGCAGGCGGTCGCGTCGCCAGATAATGCCTTCCTCCAGCACCGGCTTCAGGCGCGCCACCTGGGCCAGGGGGACATGACGGCCGCTGGCAGCGACGATGTCCAGTTCGGGCAAGCGGTCCAGCGAGTCCCGATCGGCCGCCGCTGCGCGCCAGACGATGTCGATGAGCTGGTCGCCTTCGCGATATTGGGTAATCGTTGCGCCGACCAGCCAAGCTTGCAGGGTCAGCGCCACATCCTGGCTGGAGACGCCCAGCAGCCGGGCGCGGTCCTGGTCGATTTCGACCTTCACGCTTTTCACTTTCTCATTCCAGTCGAACTGCACGTTCTGAAGGATGGCGTTCGCGCGCATCACCGCCGCCACCTCGCCGGCTACGCGGCGCAGGCTTTCGAGGTCTTCGCCCATGACGCGAAACTGCACCGGGAACCCCACGGGTGGGCCCAGTTCCAGGCGCAGAACACGCGCCCGGACGCGTGCGAATTCAGGCGTAGCGAATCGTTCCTCCAGCCGCCGCTTCAAGTCCTCGCGCTCGGCGAGGTTCCTGGTCACGATTACCAGCTGGGCAAAATTGTCTGCGAACAACTGCTGGTCGAGAGAAAGGAAGAAGCGCGGCGCGCCGTTGCCAATAAAGGAAGACGAACTCGTCACAGCGGCATCGCCGGCGAGCAGGGCCTCGACCTTCATCGTCTCCGCCGTGGTCGCCTTGAGGGAGGCGCCTTCTGGCAGCCAGACTTCGATCAACAGTTCGGGGCGGTCGGCGGCGGGGAAGAACTGCTTCTGCACTGCGAAATTGAATGCCGCGATCGACAGGGCGAACGCCGCCGCGGTCGCGCCTATCACCAGCCAGCGGTGGCGCAGACACCACACCAGCAGCGCGCGGAAGTGGATATAGAAGAGCGTATCGTAAATGTTGCCGTGGTGGTCGGCGCCGAACTTGAGCAGTTTCCTGGCGTCGAGCAGCCGGTAACCGATGTAGGGCGTGAAGATCACCGCCACCAGCCAGGACACCAAGAGGGAGATGGCGACGACGGCGAACATCGAAAAGGTGTATTCGCCCGCGTCCGATTTGGCGAAGCCCACGGGCAGGAAGCCGGCGATCGTGATCAGGGTGCCGGTCAGCATTGGAAAGGCGGTCGCGGTATAGGCGAAGGTCGCCGCCTTGACGCGGTCGAAGCCCTGCTCCATTTTCACCACCATCATCTCGACGGCGATGATGGCGTCATCGACGAGCAGTCCCAGCGCAATCACCAGCGCCCCGAGCGAGATGCGCTGCAGGTCGATGCCGAATGCATACATCAGCATGAAGGTGATCGCCAGCACCAGCGGTATCGACAGTGCCACCACCGTCCCGGTGCGCAGGCCCAGGCTGAGAAATGAGACCGCCAGCACGATGGCCATGGCTTCCGCGAGCGACTCCATGAACAGATCGATCGAGAGCTTGACGACCTCCGGCTGGTCGGCGACGACATGGAGGTCGATGCCCGCCGGCAAGTCGGTTTGCAGGCGCTTCATCTTCTGCTTCAGATTGTCGCCGAGGCGGATCACGTCGCCGCCCTTTGCCATGACCACGGCGATGCCGATGGCGTCCCTGCCGGCGACGCGCATGCGCGGGCTGGGCGGGTCCGCCAAGCCGCGCGTCAGGGTGGCGATGTCGCCGAGGCGGAAGTGCCTGCCGCCGATGGCGAGATCCGCGTCGCGGATTTGTTCCCAGGCGTCGAAGGGTCCGCTCACGCGCAGGCGGATGCGATCGCTGGCGGTCTCGACGAAGCCTGCCGGCGCCACGGCATTCTGGTGTTGCAGGGCATCGAACACCTGGGACGGCGTCAAGCCAAGTGCCGCAAGCCGTGCCGGCGCAGCCTCGACGTAAATCTTTTCATCCTGGACGCCAATCAGTTCCACCTTTTTCACATCGGGCAGGCGATAGAGTTCCCGTGCCATGCGGTCAGCCTCGCGGCGCAGTGCGCCCAGGTCGAAGCCTTCGCCAGTCAGCGCGAAGATGGAGACGGAGACATCGCCGAATTCGTCGTTGGGAAACGGACCCTGTACGCCAGCCGGCAGGGTATATCGCAGGTCGTCGAGTTTTTTCCTGACCTGACGCCAACCTTCAGGGACATCGGCCTTGGGTGTGTAATCCTTCAACGTCAGGATGATCAGGGACTCGCCCGGTTTGGACGAGGAGCGCAGCAAATGCATCCAGGGCGTTTCCTCGAGTTTCTTTTCGATGCGCTCGGTCAGCTCGCGTTCGACCTCACCCGCGCTGGCGCCTGGCCAGAGCGTGCGCACCACCATCACCTTGAAGGTGAAGTCGGGGTCTTCGGCGCGGCCCAGTTTGAAGTAGGAGATGACGCCGGCCGTCATCAACACAATCAACAGATAGAGCACCAGGGACTGGTGTTCGAGGGCCCAGGCGGACAGGTTGAGCTTTTTCATTTCTGCGGCCGCACTTTCTGCCCGGCGATGAGCTTGTGTACGCCTGCGGCGACGATGCGCTCGCCTGACACAAGGCCGGCACTGATCACCGCGCCGGCATCACCATAGCTGGCGACCGCAACGCCTCGCAGCGCCAAGGTATCGTCGGCACCCACTACCCATAGCGCAGGCTGCGATCCCTGCTGGAAGATGGCCGTATGCGGGACCGCCAGGACCTTGCCCGCGTGGCTCGCAAAACGCACTGTTGCCGTCATGCCCAGAGCCAGCGCCGGATCGGTGTCCAGCAGGCTGACGCGCGCGGCATAGGTGCGCGTTACCGGATCGGCCATCGGCGCTAGTTCGCGCAGCTTCCCGCGCAAGGGTTTGGTTCCCGCAGGCAGATGCACTTCCGCCGGCACGCCCGGTTTCAGGTCACTCAAACGGGTTTCCGGAATCGCGATCGCAACCTCGTTTGCACCGGCCTCGGCCAGCCGGAACACGGCCTGCCCTGCCGCCACGACTTGCCCGGGCTCGGCGATGACCTGGGCGATCACACCCGCCTTGTCGGCTTTGAGCACAGCATAAGACGCTTGATTCCGGGCAAGATCCGTCTGCGCGTTGGCCGCCTGCAATGCTGTTTCCTTGGCATCGAGGGCCGACTGGCTGACGAAATTCATCGCCCGCAGGTCGCGATAGCGCCGGGCTTCCGCCGCAGCCAGCGCGCGTTGCGCATCGGCTTGACCCGCCTGAAGCAAGAAATCAGCTGGATCCAGGCGCGCCAGCGCTTGACCCGGGCGCACCGCAACGCCGACATCGACCAGCCGCTCTACGATCTTGCCGCCGACGCGGAACGCCAGGATAGTTTCATGACGCGCTCGCACATCGCCGCTATAAATCCGCGTGCCGGCCCAAGGGGCTTCCCCCGCCGTTATGACTTTCACCACCGGGGTGACGGCGACCGGGGGCGGTGCTTCGCCACAGCCCGCGATGGCAATGACGCTAAGAAAGAGCGTGGAAGTGAGAAGCTTCATGGTTTCGATTCCTGAAGGAGTTGATAAGCGGCAAACCCGTGTATCGGATTGCAAAACGATCGGGTTGTCAGGATCTCGCTTTATATATGCATCTTTGTGTCGTTATGCATATATATGACCGACAAATAACGCCGCGGCTTCCTCGGCCGAGCTTGCCTTGCGCGCGTAGAAGCGTGCGCTCCACACCTTTCCTGCGAGCATGCGCGCGAGCATGCCCATGAGCCGCTCCCCGACCCAAGCACGCCGAAGCGCCGAAGGCAACATAAGATCGGATCCGAGCTCGCGGGCAATGGCGGCGAGCTGGTCCGCGTCGTAGACGAGCCGTTCGCGCACCTCAATGTTCACCAGCCCCGCTTTCTCTAGCCCTGAAACGAATGCTTCCTCTGAGATGGCACCGGCAACGCACGCGGTATAGAGGCCGAGCCCGCGCCGTGCCCAGCTTGGGAGTCCGTTCACGACGATGTCGCTCACGAGCATCCGTCCGCCTGGCTTCAGAACGCGGACAATTTCGGCGAAAACGCGGTCCTTTTCGGGCGAGAGATTTAGAACGCAGTTCGAGATCACCCAGTCGACCGAGGCCGTCTCGACGGGGAGCGATTCGATGAGCCCTTGGCGCACCTCGATGTTGCCCAGCCCGGAGGCTTGGATGTTGGCGCGGGCGCGTTCGATCATCGCGGCGGTCATATCGACGCCGATCACGCGGCCGCGCAGGCCCACTTTGCGCGCCGCGAGCAGTAGGTCCATGCCGGCGCCCGAGCCGAGGTCCACTACTATCTCGCCCGACGCGATTTCGCCGCAGGCGACCGGGTTGCCACAGCCGAAAGAACTCGCGGCGACGCCGGACGGGAGACCGGCGATATCCGATAAAACGTAGCCGGCGACGTCAGGCGCGATGCTTTGACGCGCTTCCTCGAGAGCACCCGTGTAGGCGGAGGCCACCCTGCTTCTTAGATCATTTGCTGCTGTCATGCTTCTTCTCCTTTCTTCGTTCGCGCTGAGCGATGGTTTGCGGCGCCGGCGCGGGGCAGCAGCTCTCTACGCAATCGGCCAGATCGCGCAGCATCTGCACCACGGCGGTCGCTCGGATCGAGTACCAGACTTCCTTGCCCCGTTTTTCGCATTCGATGACTCCGGCCTCGCGCAGGATCGCGAGGTGGCGCGAAACGACCGACAGGTCGATGTTCGAGCCGCGCGCGATTTCGCCCACGGTCTGCGCCTGGCCGGACGCTGCCAGACTGACCAGCAGGCCGATGCGGGTCGGATCGCCGAGCGCTTTGAAGAAGCGAGGCGAGAGCAGCTTCTCTAGCCTGCGGGCCAGTTGCGAGTCTGACACAATCTTGTTCACTTGCACCATTGTGCAAATATAGCCGCGCTCGAACGGTTTGTCAAGTGGAAGCGGACCTGGACAAAACTCGTCTGAAAATGCCTGTTAAAGGTTGACAAAGAAGCAAATTGGCATCAGAGTATCCATCGGATACATTCATGGATCTAGCATGCTTTCCGAGCGAACAGCCGCGACTGCCGCGGTGACAGCGGCCAAATCGTCGCAGCCGGCAATGCCGAGAACCACGCGAATCGAAACCAGTGACGGCGTCTTTCTGGCCGCGGACGTTTTCGAGTCCGACCAGGCGCCGCCCCCTACCGCTGTCATCGTACTTAACGGCGCGACCGGCGTTCGACGCGGGTTCTACGCGCGTTTTGCCGCACACGCGGCCGAACGCAATCTCGCCGTCGTGACTTACGACTATCGCGGTATGGGAGGGTCGCTGCATACCGGAATTACCCGGTTTCAGGGACGTATGCTGGATTGGGGCGAGCGCGATTTTCCTGCTGTCATTCGCTGGTGCCAGAACACCTTCCCCTCAGTTCCGGTATTTGCCATCGGGCATTCGGTTGGCGGCCAGCTATTCGGACTCGCCCCGGAGTCCGGTGAATTGCAGGGTTTAGTCGGCATCGGCGCCCAATCCGGATTCTGGAAGCTATGGCCGACGCGAGCGCGAATGTGGCTTTACTGGCACCTGCTTGTTCCCGGATTCACCCGCGCTTTCGGTCACTTGCCGGGCTGGCTAGGCACCGGCGCCTCTCTTCCCAAAGGCGTGGCGCTCGAATGGGCCCGATGGTGCCGCGCGCGCGAATTCTTCGTCGATACCGATGGCAGCCCGCTCAAAACGTACTTCGCCGAAATCTCCGCTCCCGTGCTATGGGTCGAAATCGAAGACGATCCGTACGCGCCGGCGGCGGCGGTGGCGTGGCTGGCCGGACAATTCACCAACGCGCCCCTGGAGAGGCGACGGTTTTCGGGTGCGCATTTCGGCACCGGGCCCATAGGCCATTTCAAACTCTTCACTCCGGCCTACAGCCAGGCGTGGGAGCAGATCCTGCAGTGGATAGAGCACCGGTCCGCGGTGCTGGAAGCCGGGTGAGCGCGCTGTGCTAAGGCAAGGGATGAAACCGAAACGGACCGGCTATCACCACGGCGATCTTCGTAATGCGCTACTGGAAGCCGCGACGCAAGCCATCGAAAACGACGGTATCGCGTCCTTGAGCGTGCGGGCACTGGCTCAGCAATCGGGGGTATTCCACCGAGCCGCATATCGGCATTTCAAGGACAAAGACGAATTGCTTTGCGCCGCGCTGGCCCGAGCCTACGGCAGACTGGCGTCACGAATCGCGCGCCAAGTAAAATCGTCCGATCCCAGACAGAAGCTGGTGGAGATCGCCCTTGCCTACGCCGATTTCTGCTTCGACGAGCCGCGCATGTTCCTGGCGATGTCCGGACCCAGGGTCGGCGTCGCTGCCGCATCGGAAGAACTGGAAACGGCGCTCCACAACGCATTCGTACCCACGCTGGACGCCATCGAAGCCGGTCGCGCCGCCCGCAGATTCAAGTCCCGCAATAGTGCGGCGGCGGCAGTGTTCTTCTGGGGAGCGTTGCAGGGACTGCTGACCCAGATCGTCCATGGGCGCATTAAGGTACTGGCCGGAAAGCGCGCCGAGTTCATCGAGGAAACAGCACGAAGGCTCATTGCCGGACTCGAGTTTGCTGCCGCTCCCGAAAAATCACTTCAGCACTAAAGCAAATTGACTGCGGCAGTTTCGACATCCATGATACGGATCTATGGCCTTGGCGCTTCGATCTCCTCGAGAATCGGCATCACGCTCCTCTCGCATTCCTTGCAGATCCTTTTTCACCAAATCGTTTTGCTTGCAATGGCGCTGCCCCTCCTCGGTCGTCAGGTCGCATCCGTCGAGCAATTCGCGGCAAATGTAGCTGCCCCGCCCTGATTGGAATCGTTCGAGCAGTTCCCGCGTCTTGGAATAGGCGTTCTCGTTCTCGTTCGCGGCGCGGCCGTCGCCTTCGCCGCATCCGTAATCCGCGCCGATGACCATGATCCCTCCGCTTACGGCGCCGCAGACTTCCTCCTTTCTGCCCATGCCGGCGCCGAAACCGCACGCCAGTTTCAAGGCGGCGTTCGCCTCCAACCCGAGATCCCCGCTGTGCACGAATAGGACCGCTTGGGCGCAGTTGTAGCCCGACATGAACTTCTCAAGCGCAACATCCACTTTGTTTTTCATGACTCGCACCTTTGCATGGCAATTACCGGATTAGCCCGGAAACGTACAGGAAACTCGCGTTGTAGGCCAGGTGAGCGAGCCATGCTACCGGCCACGACCCGCTCCTGCGGCGCAATTTGCCCAGCAACACGCCGATCCAGATCAGGAACAGGCTTTGCAGCAGGACGAACAACATTGTGTACCCCGGCGTGAGCGCACCGCCGGCATGCCCGCCGGCCCAGGCGACGGCCGTCGCGAGCATGATCGCGCGCCCGGGTACCTGTCTTTGCTCGAGCCAGCGATAGGCAAGCTGCCGAAACAACAGCTCCTCGATCCCGGTAATGGCCAGCATCAGCGGCATCACTGCCAGGAGATTGAGTTGCAGCTTGTCGTAGGGAGTTGCAATCCCAAGCAACACCAAGCCCATCGCCGCAAGGACGGCACTCGCGAGTATCCCCGCCAAGACCAGCAGCGTTCCTGCGTCGACCCGGCGCGGAATGAGATTCCAGCCCGGGCGCACCGCGAACACGCCTGCGACGACCGTCGCGGCGAGCGCCGCCACAGCCGGAAGGCCGTTGTCCTTGAACACGGCCGGCAGTCCGAACAGCAAGGCATAGAGCCCAGCCATGAACAACCCGAATTGCAGCAAGCTGCGATTTGCCGCTTGCGTCGCCCTCATTTTCATGAATACACGCGGACAGCTTTCACGTTGCAATCAACCCTGCCAGCCCGAACAGAACCGCAACGCCTCCAACGACCTTCGACACCCATCGCATGCGCGAAACGTACATCTCCACCAGAACATAAGCCGAAACCAAGGCCATCCAGAACAGGTTCATGGCGCCCACCAGCAGCATGAAGAACATGAGCAGCCAGCAACAGCCGACGCAATACAGTCCGTGCTGAAATCCCAGCAGCGCGGCGCCGCCGGATCCCTCGTGCCAATGGGTCAGGAAGTACGCCACTGGGGATGCGCAGTGCTTCAGGCAGGCATCTTTAAGCGGAGTCCACTGGTAGGCCCCTACAGCTAACAGAACCAATGCCCCGGCTCTGCGGTCCTCGATCAACATGGCGGAGGTAAGCAGACCCCGGCTGGCCAGTTGCCACTGGACGAGACTGGCCAAAATGCTGAAGACCGACCAGGCGATAAGATAGCCGGCGACAAACGCCGGTGCTACCGCGATTGAAATATCGCCGTTGTCCTGCCTCGCCGGACTTTTGCGAAGTGCGAGCGCCCAGGGCAATACGGTCGGGCTCATCATGGCCACCATCATGATCAGCCACATGCCTGCCGTATCGAGAAAGTCGCGCGTTTCCCACGGCGCGCCCGGCTGCGTACGGCAGATATCGCTGGACCAGCCGGCAGGCATTTCCCAGTTCGTCGCGGCGACCCAGATCCAGGCGATCGCCGCGACTAGGACAATCGCAGCCGCCTGCCCGGACGAGCCGGAGCCCGCGCCGCCGCCGGAAATATCCTGCTTCGAAAACGTATTCAAAAACTCCCCTGCCACGAAAACCCCGAGTGCAGCGCATAAGTATTCTTCGTGTGCAACTGGTACGGCGCATCGGTGTAATCGGTGCTGCCCATGTCCAGGATCTGGGTCGAGTTGTGCACATGGTTGAACGTATTTTCCAGCCTGACCTCCTGCTCCTGACCTCCTGCTCCTTGTTGCGGCCTCTCAACCAGGATACGGTGGAGCGCAGGAAATCGCCGACTGACAGCTTCTTTTCCCTGCCGTCATCGGAAAATTCAATCGCGACCCGTCGCGTCGGCTTCCATTCCTTGACCAAAGGGCGCAGGAATTTCCAGAGCCCATTCGCCTCGCCGTTGAAAATGCGCTCGATGGCGCGCTGCTGCTCGTCGCTGGCGCCTGCATCGATGTAGGTGGTCAATATCCAGTTCCCCGACGCCATGTGCTGCGGGGTATCGTAAATCATGACGGCCTTGCGCCCGCTCAACGACACGCCGCCGAACTGCCCTTCGTCGAAACAGATTCCCCAGTACCCCAGGCAGCGTTCATAGGTGCACAACTGGGTGAAATGAAAATGCCCCGGGCAGACGATCTGGCAGTTGCAATTCTCGAATAGCAAGCCTTTTGCCCACCACGACGTTTCACCTTTCATCTTTGATCTCCTTCTGCCATCTGTGCCGACTAGCTCAACCACGGACGCCCGGTCGCCCCGCACAAGGTTCAGCGCGTCCGGCGCAGTACCACATAAGTCGCGCAGAGTTTTGCGACGATCACCCCGTCTCCGTCGCGGACGAAACTCTCCGCCGATACTTCGGAGCGTCCATGCTCGGCCAATTCACGTCCGATCCGGTGCAGCAGTTCGCTGCTCAAGGAATAATCCACGACGAGTTCACCTCGGCCCGGCGTCAGGAATTCTAGATAGGCCTTGGTAGTAAACATCCGGTGTCGGAGAGGGGAGAACTGCCACATCACCGCCGTGCCGTGGACCGTCTCGGCAAGCGCAAACAGAGCTGCGCCATGAACTGTGCCAGCCGCGTTCCTGTTGCTACGCATGTTTTTCAGCCGAACGACGACTCGGCTGGAATCGGATGCGACCTCGGCGATCCTGATACCCATGACCATATTGGCCGGGACCGCAATGTAATTGCCGTACCAGCGCTTGACCAAGTTGAGAAAGCGCGGCGCATGTGTGCCTAGCCACGATGCGGTTGCGGACAACAGATTGTCGCGGCTGTTCTTCAAGGTGCGGAGCGGCGATGAGCGTCGATCCAGTAGCCCCACAGGACCAGCAGCCATTGCGACTGCCCCACCCAGGCGATGGCCTCGGCGCTTGGCGGTGGTGCGCCGAAGAGATTGGTGGTGTAGATTGCCAGCAGGAAAGCGACCAGCGACCAGAACCCCCAACGACCGACGCCGTCGCCGGCCACGGTTGTGCGGGCGTAGAGCCAGACACCCAGTGCGAACAACGGGAGTTCCAGGGCCAGGGTCAAGGGCAAGGAAGACCAGGCGTTCAGGCCGATTACCGTGCTGCTACCCGGAAACAACGGCAGGTCCGGCTGGTGGACGATGGCGTCCAGCCCCCAGTGGCTGAGAACCAGCGCCGCTAGAACGAGCGCTCCAGCCCGTTGCCGTCGCAGCAGAAAATAAACGCAACTCACGAATATTGCCCAGCCGAGAACGGCAAGCAGGCTGTGCGAAACGGGGTAGTGCTCGAACAGCAACGGCGTCACCGCAGTCGCGCCCGGGACGATACGAACACGCTCGACGCCAAGCAGCAGCAACGCAGGCCAGAGCAGGTCGATGAACTGCGCGGCAAGGAACAGCGAGCCCAGAGAGACTTTAGGGGCGATTGCTTTTGCGCCGAATCCGGCGCCGAAATGACCGATGAACATATCAGGTTATCGCGATTGATCTGAACTTCGACCATCGAAGGTCGAACGACCAGTGTCCGTTTACTTGCGCACATTCGGCCCGGTTACCCGACGTAACCGGGGAGTCATCGCTCCCAGCCACCCCATTGGGGGGCCAAGCTAACGGGCGCAGCCCGCTTGCGACAGGTCCCTTCGAATGGCTGGTTCAAGTAAGCCGCTACGCGGCAGTATGTTGCGCGCACTGTAGTAATCCCACTCTATGCATTGACTGAGCCGACCGAGCTCTTGGCCGGACTCCTGAAGTTCTGTTCTCCTCCTCGTACCGTCGCGTCGCGGCGGGCTTGCATCATTTACCGAGGAGAGACGTCATGATGACAGACTGGTACAAGAAATCAATGAATGCCCTGGCACTCAACGGCAAGGCTGGCCGTACCCAGGAGGCGTATAGCCGTGCGCTGCGTATGCTCTGCGAGTTCTACGGCAACAAGGAGCCGGAGGACATCAGCGAGCAGGAGCTTGAAGCCTACTTCCTGCACCGGCGCAACGTCAATCACTGGTCGGCCAACACGTTGCGCATTTGCTACTGCGGCATTCGCTTCTATTTTGTGCAAGTTCTGCGGCGCGACTGGAATCTGTTCAACATCCTGCGTGCGAAGAGCGAATCGCGCCTGCCGGCGGTGTTGAGTCGGGAGGAGGTTCGGGCGGTGCTCGGCTGTGTGCACACGGCGCACAACCGCGCCTACTTGAGCACCGTGTATGCCTGCGGCTTGCGCTTGCAAGAGGCGCTCTACCTGGAGGTCTCCGACATCGACGCGGATCGCATGATGATCCATGTGCACCGGGGCAAAGGTGCGAAGGATCGCTTCGTGCCGCTGCCCAAGAAAGCGTTGGACACCCTACGTCAGCACTGGCGCAGCCATCGCCACCCGCGGCTTCTGTTTCCCGCCTACGGGCGCGATAGCCGTTCGGCGGCAAGCGCCACGCAGCCGATGGCGATCAGCAGCGTGCAGGGTGCTTTTCGCGCCGCCAAAGGGCAGGCGGGGATTACCAAGAAGGCGGTGTCTGTTCACACCTTGAGGCACTGCTATGCAACTCATTTGCTCGAGGCTGGTGTCAACCTGCGTGTCATTCAGCAGTATCTGGGGCACACCAGCCTGGACTATCTCCCGCCCCGGACTATGTCCCGCAGCACATGCAAACGCCAATGGCCGGGCATGCACTTCGCGGGACATAGGTGACTGCGCTACAAGTCCTTGAGGAACGCGAGTAGCGGATCATCGGGCCGGTACCGGCCGGGTTTGCCCTCTGGTGGTTTCGTCTTGTCGAGGACGGCCTGCTTCATCGCCAAATCGGCATCCAGATAGATCTGCGTCGTCTCGATCGACTCATGCCCGAGCCACATCGCGATCGTCGATCGCTCAACGCCCTCTTGCAGCAGATCCATCGCAGTCGTGTGGCGCAGCACGTGTGGGCTCACACGTTTGCTCTTCAGTGACGAGCACTTCACAGTGGCCGTTCTGACGTGCTTGTTGAGCAGGTAGTGCACGCCGTGAGAACTCAGATTGCCACCGTGGGCGTTGGGGAACAGCGGCTGGCCTTCGGCCAGCGGCGGTTCTCGCGCCCACGCGGCCAGTACGGCGCGCGTGTTCTTGCTCAGTGGCGTGCACCGCTCCTTGCGTCCCTTGCCGATGACCCGAACGTGGGCACCGACGCCGACGTGCAGATCCGCACGCTGCAGGCTTGTCAGCTCCGACAGCCTCAACCCGGTCTGCACAGCCAGCAGCAGCAATGCGTGATCACGACGACCCGACCAGCTCCGCTGATCTGGCGCAGCCAGCAGCGCGTCGACCTCCTGTCGGCTGAGGAATGGCACCAGCGCGCGCGTGAACCGCTTGGCCGGAATAGCCAGAACGCGTTGGATCTGCGCCGAGTGCGTCGGCGCCTCGAAGGCCGCGAAACGGAAGAACGAGTGCAAGGCCGTCAACCGCAGGTTGCGCGTGCGGGCGGTGATGCCGCGTGCCCGCTCCATCTCGTCAAGGAAGGCCATCACCAGCGGCGCATCAATGTCGTCCAGCGCCAGTGCCGAGGGCGCCTTGTGCAGGCGCTTGTGCACGAATTGCAGCAGCATCTTGAAGGTGTCGCGGTACGAGGCAATCGTGTGCACACTGGCCCGGCGCTGCTGCATCAGGCGTTGGGTGAAGAACCGCTCCAGAAGAACACCGAAGTTGGGTTGGCCACTCATGAGGACTCTCCCCAGCGCCGCTCCAGACGGGCCATCGCTTGGGCCATCAGTTCAGGGTTACCGCTCAGATACCAGTAGGTGCCGGCTACGCAGACGTGCCCGAGGTAGGTCGAGAGCAGCGGCATCTCGCGCCCTGGGTCCTTGTTCGTCTGGTACCAGCGTATCAACGTCTGAACGGCGAAGCGATGCCTGAAGTCATGCAGCCGCGGCCCCTTGCTCGCACCCACCGCACGCAAGCCCGTGCTGCGCGACAGCGTGTAGAAGGTTCGATGAACATGACCGCCGTCGAGGCGAGTGCCACGACGCGAGACGAACACGTAGGTGGAGACTGGATGGTGGAAGAACTGCTCGCGACGCGTGAGATAGTCGGCCAGAACCGCGCTGGCGGACGGATGAATCGGCACCAGCCGCCACTGACCGAACTTGGCGCCACGAATCGTCAAGACCGCCTGCTCGAGGTCGACGTCGGCAAGCTTGAGGTTCAGCGCTTCGGACAGGCGCATGCCCGTCACACTGAGCAAGCCGATCAGGCCGTGGAACACCCACGGGCGCAGCGGTGTCGATGGCCAGGCCACAGGAAGTTCCAACGCTGCATCCAACAGCCGCCTGATCTCGTTCTCGGTGTACAGGTGTGGTCTGGCGCGCGTGGATCGGTGTGGCAACAGACCGAGCGGAGGTATCTCCGTGCGGCTGTCGGTGGCGCTGCGATGGCGGGCGAAGCCGCGCACGAAGCAAAGCCGTCGGGCCCACTCGGCGGGTTGTACCGATGCACATTGAGCCCACTCAACCGTCAGTCGGACGCTGATGTGCTCGGTGTGGTGCTCTTCCATGAAGCTGACGAACCGCGGCAACAACAGCCCCTCGCAGTGCATCTTGTAGCCCAGCCCCCGGCGCAGATCGATGTATTCCTGCAAGGCTTCGCGCAAGGTGTTCATCGTGCACTCCCGGGCCAGGCCATGACCACGGTTCGTAGGGCGTCCAGATCCACCTTGGCGTAGATGCTGGTGGTCTGCGGGCTGCGGTGGCGTAGCACCTGGCCGATCTCGGGCAGCGAAGCGCCTTGCCGCAGCATGTGAGCGGCCAAGGCATGTCGGAACTGATGCGAGCCACGATGCGGTACGTCGACCTTAGCCCGCTCAAGTGCGTAGCGCACGATCGAACCCACGCCGTCCGATCCTTCCAGTAGACCGCGGATTGGCGCCATGGAGCGAAGGAAGAGGTGTCGGTCCCCACAGGTCGGTCGGCCGTGCTGCAGATACGCGGCGATGGCAGTGCCAACTTCGGCGGGCAGCGGCAGCAGGCTCTGTCGTCCGCACTTGCCGCAAATGCGCAGCTGCGCCTGGTCCCAGTCGATGTCGTCCAGTGTCAGCCTGATGATCTCGCAGGCGCGCAGTCCGAGGCGCGCCAGAAGCAGCAGCACAGCACGATCACGTCGGCCGACCGCTGTCAATCGGTCGCAGCTTTCAATAGCGCGCTGTGCGTGCTCGGCAGCGATCGCCTTGGGAATCGGCGGCGTGGTAGTCCAGGTGGCGACGGACGGTACGCCGGCGGCGAGCCCGGCGGGGACCTCGCCGCGGAACTCGCCGAAGCGCAGGAAAGACCTCAACGCTTTGGCAACACCCTTCACGGCCGGTGGTGCCATGCGCTTCGACTCATGTCGAACGAACGCGATAGAGTCGCTCGGGCGAAGGTCATGCAGGCAGACCTCTGCCTGTCCGAAGCGCCAGACCAGAAACTGCCGGGCTAACCTGGTGTAGGTGTCGACGGTGGCCGCCGCCAGCCCATGGTTGCGTTGTAGGTGTTGTGCGAAGTCGGCGGCGACGCGGTCAACAGCCGTCGTGCATGAAGCAGGGGCAGCACAGAGCCCTCGTTCACGCAGGAAGAGCAGCAGCAGTGTCAACGCTTGTCGCTCCTGGCGGCGCGTCTCAGGGCGTCGTGAGCGGCGCCGGGCGCGACTGCGCTGGAATCGCTCGATGTCGTCGTCAGTCAGTGCTTCAACGTCAATGCCACGTCCCTCGCACCATCGACCGAACGCCAATGCGTGTCTCGCCACGATGCAGGCGTAGCCCGCCGAGTATTGCTGGCTGCCCAGCCAGGTGACGAACGAGCCGAGGTGCTCAGCAGACGTGCCGCCGATTGCGCGGACCCGCGCATCGGCTATCTCGTAGGAAGGCTCCAAGATGATCTCCTTGTGGGCGGAATTGCCCGGCAAGGAGGATGACAATGTCCAGCGAAATCGTCGCCTGCCCCCGGTAGATCAGGGCGTCGAGTACGTACGGGACATAGTCCGGCGCGGGAGATAGTCCAACCTATGGACTTCAGTCCATAGCCTGGAGACGACCATGGTCTATCTGCATCTGACCAACAAGGGACAGGAAGATGCGCTCGCGCACATCAATACCCTCATGGAGGATCTCTGACATGGGCGCCATTCAGGAGATCTTCCGCCGGCATGGGCCGGCGTACCGAGCCACGTTCGGCGAAACGATGCCCTCGTCCCACCAGCGTGTGATCGAGGCGGTCATCGACTGCCGCAGCGCGGCGTGTGGGTCGGTCTTGTATCAGTGCGAGGCCTGCGGGGAGCCGCACGTGGCCGTGCGCTGCTGCGGCAATCGGCACTGCCCGGTGTGCCAGCAGTGCAAGGCCGAACAGTGGCTCGGTCGCCAGCTTGAACGCCAGTTGCCGACGCCGTACTTCATGCTCACCTTCACCGTGCCGGCGCCGCTGCGTGAGTTTCTGCGTCGCCATCCGCGCGAGGGCTACGGGGCGCTGTTCGCGGCGTCTTCCGGGGCGATCAAGACGCTCACCGCTGATCGCAAGCACCTGGGTGCCGATACCCCGGGTTTCTTCGGGGTGCTGCACACTTGGGGCCGGCAACTGCAGTACCACCCGCATATCCACTACGTGGTGCCCGGCGGTGGCTTCGATAGTCACGATGGGCGCTGGCGTGCGGCAGATCGCGGTTTCTTTCTGCCGGTACGGGCGCTCTCGCCAATCTTCCGGGCGAAGTTCCGCGATACCATGGCCGACGCCGGCCTTCTGTCCCAGATCGACGCCAAAATCTGGACGGTCGATTGGAACGTCAATTGCCAGCCGGTGGGCGATGCGCAAGCGAGCCTGAAGTATCTCTCGCGCTACGTGTTCAAGGTCGGCATCTCGGAGGGCAGAGTCGTGCGCGCCGATGATGCCGAGGTGGTGTTTCGCTACCGCAAGGTGGGCAGTTCGCGCCAGCGCACGATGGCGCTCTCGCCTCGCGAGTTCATCCGTCGTTTTCTGCAGCATGTGTTACCGACCGGATTCATGAAGGTGCGCTATTTCGGCTTTCTGTCGCCGAGTTTCTCGATGTCGATCGAGGAGGTGAAGGGGCGCATCGAGTTGGCGCAGGGCTTTGCGGCAAGAGCGGTGCAGGCGGCCCCAGAGGCTTCGACGCCGAGCAGTGCAATGTGTTGTGCGCATTGTGGCGGGAGGCTGCGCTGGTGCTCCGTATTGTTACCCCGACCGCTGGGCAGTCGCGCTCTGACGCGTGCACACGCGGCGGCCACAAAGGTCCTTGCGCCGACCACAGTCGGCGGATCGGGGTAGACGCGCACCGGCCCGTCACCTGATTTGCATGTTCGTTGTGTTCGCCCTTCGCTCTAGTGCGCGGGCGCGGAGGCGTGTTGTCCAATGACAGGAAAATGCGCCGCGCATTCACTTGCGCAGCATAGAATCAGCGTCGATCAAGCCCGCTAAGCGCGATCGGCCCGGTCTGATCCACTAATTTCTCGACGCTCCACCCGGTGCGCAACCCCTGCGCGCCGCGCCTCGCTTGCACCGCCGCAAGCATTCCCCATATACATTTCCCCGGCCACCGGCACCGCCGTAGCACCGGGCCTCTTGAACAACGGATTGAGAACGACCCTGCGGGTCGTGTCAATCCTTAAGGGTTTGGCCCCAAGATTGCTACCCCCACCGCGTTACAGTTTCCCAGAAACGAGAACTTTCCCTTGTGACGTTAGGAGTTCTGTCCCCGCGGAGTTCCAGACAGATCCCGCAAGGGAAACGATATCCCCTTTGAGCTTCTCGTTCCACGCCACGTCGATGACCTCCCACCGAAACCGCAGAGCATCTCCGGGCCTCGCAGGGGCCTGGAACTTCAAAGAGAACTCCAGTCCAACCATCGATGTGCTCCGGGAGAAGTAAGTTGCCGCCAGCGCCAAAAGAATCGATGCGTAGTGTGGCCCACTCGCGATGACGCCTCCGAAGCGCGATGCTCCGGCAGCCAGCCTGTCGTGATGTAGGGGGTTGAGATCGCCAATCGAGCGCGCAAACGCGGAGATCGTCTCTTCATCTAGGGCCTCCGTGCGCTCGAAGCTCTCTCCTATGCGCGCGTACATGATTCCCTTGGGACTGAACTACTACTGGCCACCGTCGCCAGCCTGCCACTGCCCCGACAGCGCAAACCGATGATCGCCGTCCAGAGACAACCCGAACTGAACGCCCTGATGGATCGTGTCGGCATTTAGAACGACCCTGGTGCCATAGAACAACGGCCCCTTGATCCAGAGTTGCAGGGTTTGAGCCTCCGACTCCGGCCCCCTAAGTCGAGCCAGGCACATGCCGGCGACGCGCTGCGGGTGCGGGAAAGCTGCACGAAAGCCCAGGCGCCGCGCATACCACTTTGCCCAATGAATACCGTTATAGTCCCCCGTGAGGGTTCCGAAATGCCAGCCGCCGCCCTGCGGCATGCTGAATCGGTCCACGACCGGTGCCTGCGCAAGGTTGGGCGTCTCTACCGAACTGTGGCTCGTGGAACTACCGAATCGGCCGCGGTGGAAATAGGTGACCTCGCTCTCCCAGCAGCATTCTGATTCGCGCATGAGGCGGCTGTGCAGATCGATTTCGATTCCCTTGTCCACGCGGCGGTGCGCGCCAATGCGTGTCTCCATGTCCAGCCGCTCGCCCGAACGGAAACGGCGGTGCCTGACCAGGCGATTGCGGATTTGTAGCGCGGTCCAGATTGGGAGCGGGTACGCGCGGTGGGTAAGCAATGCCATCTGCAGCCGAAAGCCGAGGACATGCGGATAAAGGATGGAAACGCCGTTCTCTTCGAACAACCCGCTCGCACGCCGAAACGCCGCGAGATGATCGGTTTCGATGCGCAGCCCTTCCCACCTTTGGACAATGTGGGGAACGGCGCCGCCCTTGGCGAGCCCTGGCGACGGCAGGAAGGCGCGCGCCATGAAAGCGAAGGCTGATGGCGCCTTCTTGTGTCGCTCCAGGAACTGTCGTGTCATGATCGTCATTGCTCAATCATCGATTCTTATCGAAAAACTTGGCCAGCCTCTGCCGCACTTCCCCAAAATCACCAACACTGGAATAGCCGTTGATTGTCTCCAGACGTAAGGCATCGCCGAGCGGGCGCCCAATGAGATCGAGGACGGTCTCTTTGGCCGAGCGGATGGGCTGTGGCAGTTACCGAGGATCATTTGCGCATAAGCTTGGGCGCTCTCACCAGCAATTCGTCCGCGGGAACAACGCGGGTCACTAGTCCCAGGCGCAGCGCTTCCTCTGCGCCGACCGCGCGCCCGCTTAGAGTAAGATCGAGCGCCACCGCCGTTCCGGCGATAGCGATCAAGCGAACCAAACCGCCACCGCCCTAATAGATGCCATGACGTACCTCGAACACACCGAATTTGGCATTGTCGGCAGCGACGCGGATGTCGCAAGCCAGGGCGAGTTCGAAGCCCGCGCCAATTGCGTGGCCATGGATCGCTGCGATGATCGGTTCGCTTATACGACGCTGGCCGCGGGTGATGCCGCCGCCTGTGCCACAAGCGGCATCGCGGCGCGCATCCAGCATGTTGGCGTGTTCCCATCGCGGGATCCTCGCCAAAATCGCGCCACGCATTCCATAACTCACGGTTCAATTCGTCGTCGAGCGCGTTTATTGCGCGCGGTCGGTTAAGGCTGAGATACGCGATGCGACCCTTTTTCCAGTAGCGCAGTTTGTCATTTATCGACCTCGCGTCGTTCGATTGCGAACTGCTTGCCGACTCCGCACTAGCGAGCTCGCGCTTGTCGCCCCGCGCGCCCATTGTCCGATCATCGCTACGCTCGTTCATACGGCGAATGGCGCGTACGGCAGCGCGGATACATTGAGCGCGGTGCCAAGCTAGAGTCTAACCGACAGGCGCGCCGCACGCGGGCTGATTCCGAACCTGCGGGCAAACGCGCGGGAAAACGCAGAGATCTCTGAGTACCCGAGACGGGATGTTATCTCACCGATTGAAAGATCTGGTTGCGCCAGCATCGAGCGCGCGAGATCAAAGCGCACTTCGGCCTGAATCTCACGAAATGACGTTCCGCCGGCCTTCATCCGGCGCTGAAGAACTCGAGTGGAAATATGCAAGCGCTGCGCCACAAACTTGAGTTCGCCGCGGCTCAGGGTGAGCTCATCGGCAATCGCCGCTTTGACGGCTGCAAAGAAATCCGTGCCAGGCGTATTCCGGGCAAGCAGAAAATCGGAGTACTTTGTCAACAGCGAGTACACGTGGCGATCCACCGAGGCCTTTTTCGCCCCTAGATCCTCACGATGAATCTCAATCGCATTGACCGGTGCATTAAATACCAGCGTGCAGCCCAGCTGCTGCGCGTAGAGGCGAGACCGTACTGGTTCAGGAACCGAGTACAGAATTCTTAGCGGCCGCCAATGCCTTCCGCGATGTGCTTGTAGCATTCGCACCATGTACGCGTTACAAAAAAGAATAAACTGGACGGCGCGCCCTACACCCGGGGCAATGGTCCACGTTACTGCAGGCGGATTTCGGTCTTCTGCGAGGTCAGGGCGAAGACCCTCGACCAACGTAGGTAAGGTACGAATCAAATCGCGAATACCATCGCTAAAGCGCTTTGCATTGAGGATTAGATGCCCGGGTATCCCCGATTGGGCCGCACGTGTTCGCAGCCCGAATTTGTGTCCGAAGTCCGGATCGTCGTGAAGCCGTGCCGAGACTTCGAAGTACTCCACGTACTGTCGAAACGAAGCAGACATCCCCGGCTGGTCGATCATGGAAAGTGGTACGCCGATCGCTCCGAAGACGGCCGCTCCGCCGTCTTCTCGAAGGGATGCAGCGCGATCAAACCCCGACCATGCCATTCCATCAGTCAGCGGATTCGGTGGGAAGGCGCGCATGCTTAGCTCTTTGGTTTCCAGTATATCGGGTAGGAAGAGAGGTCCCCCCTTCATCCTCCCACACAACCGAACCTGAGGTTCCGCGTCCGACGGTTTGCGAAGCACGCTGGAGTCGTTGCAGCGTACCATGCAGCGACATCAGACGCATCCAAGCACGGAATAGCTTCCTGAATACCACATTCAGGCGACGGGCCTCAGCTTTCCACCAATGATCGCGCTGAGTCGAGGTTGATCACCATACACGTTCCTCCGTCAATTCCGCCTTTATCAGGTGCGCAGTGCGAGTATAGAAGTTTTTTCACTGGTGCCACAAGAGGCCGCGCACGTTGTGTCAGCGCATCTTGCGTCCAATCAATCCGTCCAATTCTTCCAGCGCTTTCTTGGATTGGTCAGCTAAATATACGCCGCACTGTCTTAGAGCGCCGAATTCAGTTCGGCAACGGCGCTGCTCAGCGCCTCCCCACCCGAACCTTTTATCACTTCCCGGATGAGATTCTCCAACCACTAATATCTGTCGCAACGCACAGAGGGATTCATTTGCCGCGAAATGTTGCGCGTCGCTTTGAAAAAAATGCGTCCGCGCCTTCCCGGAAGTCTTCCGTCCTTCCGCAGGCGGCGATCGCTCTGCGTTCGTGCTCCATCTGGGTTTCGATACTGCATTCCGCACTCAGCGTCACAAGCTTCTTGGCGCAGCCGTATGCGATCGTTGGGCCCTGAGCCAGTGCAGCAGCATAAGCCTTCGCCTTTTCCTCAAAGTCCGCGGCTGGATATACTTCGTTGACGATTCCGAGCGATTTCGCCTCGTCCGCCGACACAGCCCGATTGGTGTACATGAGCTCCAATGCCCGCTTTGCCCCGATCAAGCGCGGAAGGAAGAACGTCGAGGCTCCGTCCGGAGCCAGGGCAATGCCCGTATACGCGACGGAAAAGCGCGCGGTGTCCGCTGCGAGCACAAGGTCACCGGCGATGGCGAGGCTGAAGCCAGCGCCAGCAGCGGCGCCATTAACCGCGGTGATCACCGGCTTGGGCATGCGAACGAGCGTCGAGATAAGTCCATGGAGCCGAACGGTCAGCGCCTTCAAATACCTGGAAGCATTGCCATCAGTCTTCACGCGCTCCAGCATGCCGCGGATATCGCCACCGGCGCAAAACGCCGCTCCCCGACCGGTAATCATTACAGCCCGAACAGCGGGATCCTCATCGCAGCGAATCAGCGCCTCGAGCAGTTTGTCAGCCGTGGCGAGATCGAGGGCGTTATAAGCGCTTTGCCGGTTCAGCGTGATCGTTGCCAATCCGTCAATGCAAGCCCAAAGAACGACTTCCTCACTGTGCTGTGGCATGGGTGGCCTCCTTATCCGAAGCATCAAGTCCGCGGCGAGCCTGGCGCAGCACGTCTCGCGCAACGATGTGACGCATGATTTCCGATGTTCCTTCGAGAATGCGGATTGCGCGAAGCTCACGCCAGATCCTCTCTACGGGTAGATCCTTTCGATACCCTTCTCCGCCAAAGAGTTGAACCGCCACGTCAGCCACGCGCGACGCCATTTCGGAGCAAATCAACTTCGCCTTTGCCGCGGTATGCGCCCGCGTCTCCGGTTCGCGATCGTATCGCCACGCGGCTTCGTAACAGGCCATCCGAGCCGCATGAAGGTCCGCCACCATGTCCGCGAGCATCCATTGGATGCCCTGGTTATCCGCGAGGGGGCGTCCGAACTGGCGTCGCGTCAAAATATGCCTCGTTGTCATGTTGATCAGATTCTGCGCGGCGCCCACGCAGTAGGCCGACCAGTTGATGCGGCCGGCATCGAGGCATTCCATCGCGATTGCGAATCCGTCGCCTTCGTTTCCAAGACGATTCTCAACGGACACGGCGCACTGGTCGAAAATCACCTCAGAATGGAGTGCACCGGCGCCCCCGGCCATGCGGAAAATCTTTCCTATTCGCAAGCCGGGAGCCTTGCGCTCTACGAGAAAGGCGGAAATGCTTGGTTTGTCGCCGGGGACACCCGGATGTGCAGCGAAGACAGTGAACAAATCCGCGATTGGGGCGTTCGTTATGTAGCGCTTCTTTCCATCGAGGATATATTCTTTCCCTATTCGCCGGGCTGTCGTTTGCAATGCGGCCGCGTCTGATCCGGCCTGCTCTTCAGTGAGGGCGTAGCTTCCGATCATTAGCCCCGAGGCAAGCGCCGGGAGCCACCGCATGCGCTGCTCTTCCGAACCCCGCAGTTCGATTCCCTTGGATGCGATATGCACATTCATGCTGTACGTATAGAAATAGGCAATGTTGGCGCGCGCCATTTCCTCGATGACATGGCAATTTCCCAGCATGCTCAGTCCGAGGCCGCCGTATTTCTTGGGCGTGTGACTTCCGAACAGCCCGAGCCGACGGATTGCGTCGAGTGCGGCAGCCGGAATCTCTCCGCGTTCTTCTATCTCTGAGTCGAATGGATTGAGCTGCGACTCCACCATCCGACGGACTTGGGCTCTAAGAGACTGGTATTCTTGGGGAATCGAGAAGTCCATCTTCGCCTCCGCTGGAATAGACGCCAGTCGCATTCTGGCACCTAGCTAACATCCGAGACTTGCCTGGACGCGCCTTTTTTTTGATACTGGAAGCCACAAAGCCAAGCATACGCGCCTTGCTTTCGAACCCGCCAACTGATGGATGGAATGGCATGGTCGCAAGAGTAAAAGACATAGATTGCTCGCGAAACCGGCTCACGAGCATATTTCGCCTTAAAGTCTGTAACAAAAGTGTTCAAGTGCGTTTTAGAAATTGCCGGGAGATGAGACAACAGCCCAATTTCAAGACGGCTTCATGTATGCCGGCAAAACGTTCATAGCGTATTCGGAGCCGTCGGAATCAATGCAGCCAGGCAATCGAACGTTCTACGACCCGGCAGCTTTTGCCCAAACCGCTGCCGTGCGCGGAACTGCGCCGAGCGATCGGCGTGCGAATGCCTTTGGCGTGCAAGGGTCTGCGATTAGCATCGTAGTTGTAGTTGCGGTCAGCATGTATGAGGAAAGGTTTACGACAAAGTGCGCCAGGCTTTCCGCCAATAGGCGGGATGCCCGTTACCAAGGGCAGCGGTTGGGCAATGTCGTGCCGATTGGCTCCAGTCAGAATCACCGTAATCGGGATATTTTGCGCATCCGTAAAGATGTGATGCTTCGAACCCAGACGACGGCGATCGGTCGGGCTATCGTGCCTCTTATCAGCGTCAAAATGGCGCTCCCGTTACTTCTCTGCAACTCAATAAAATCCATTATTGTCTTTGAACACAGCGATACGAGACGAATTTGGCAGCCTGACGTGAAGTTCAGCGGCGCGGCTTGTCCGCGTCAACGGGAGCGTTTGGCTCAGTTCCTGCGCCCTCTCGATGCAAAAGCCATTTCTCGGCGTCGGCTACAGACCAAAAAACCCTGACCGAAATTCCGCGGTTGACCGCTACGGTCTCCGCAAACCCCATCGCGTCGCGATCGGCGTTCACGTCGACGAACGCGATCATCTGAAGCGCCTTGAAATTGCGCCCGCTATCGTCCGCTGCAATCTCATATATATCAAACGTTCCTAGATTGGGACCTTTGAGTAGCTCTTCGATTAGTACCCGAATACAACCGCGGGCCACGCACTCACGGCCGACTTCCTCAAGATAACGCGTGACGTTCTCGCGACTGCTATAGCCGGTAACGATTGCGTGTAGATACGCGGGTTTTTGGTCGAAGATCAGTTTGTACGACAAATGCATCCTTCCGGTACCGAACCTATTGTTCACTAGCGTGCGTGTATGGAATTTCATCACTTGACCGACGACCAGCGGCCAGACGGGCGCGTTCAAGGATCTTCACGGCAACGCCCCTCTGATCGGGCTGAAGCCATCAATTAGCATAGCGCCTGCCGGTGACATGCAGGGTTTCTCCGGCGATGAACCTTGGCGCACTCGGAAGCCAGAAAGGTCAGGGCGTCGGCGATGTCGCCGCGCCCAGGCCGCGCGCCGACCCGATGACGACGGCAACTTTGTCTTTCAATTGCAGATCCATCCTGTACTTGCCTCGTTGTTGCGGTTGTCGGGGAGGCCGAAAGGTCCGCGGCGAACCCGGCGTTCAGGCGGCTGCGGCGCTGATCATGTTGCGCGCGATCACCAGTTGCTGGATCTGGCTGGTGCCCTCGTAGATGCGGAACAGGCGCACGTCGCGGTAAAAACGCTCGATGCCGCTATCGCTGATATAACCGGCGCCGCCGTGGATCTGCACCGCGCGGTCGGCCACGCGGCCGCACATCTCCGACGCGAACAGCTTCGCGCACGAAGCCTCGGTGCCGACGTTCTCGCCCGCGTCGCGCCGGCGTGCGGCATCCAGCACCATGCAGCGCCCGGCATAGATTTCGGTCTTGCTGTCGGCAAGCATCGCCTGCAACAACTGGAACTCGGCAATCGGCTGGCCGAACTGCCGGCGTTCCATGGCATAGCGCAATGCGTCGGCAAGCATGCGCTCGGCGACGCCGACGCAGAATGCGGCGATGTGTATGCGGCCCTTGTCCAGCACCTTCATCGCCGTCTTGAAGCCGCGACCTTCCTGGCCGCCAATGAGGGCATGTGCGGGCACGTGGCAATCGTCGAAGATCACATCGCAGGTGTGCGAGCCGCGGTGACCCATCTTGCGATCGGTTTTGCCAAGAATAATGCCGGGGGTGCCGGCCTCGACGACGAATGCGGAGATGCCGCCGGCGCCCCTGTCCTGCGGGTTGGTGCGCGCCATGAGCGTGAACATGCCTGCATGCGGCGCGTTGGTGATGTAGCGCTTGGTGCCGTTCACTACATAGTGATCGCCATCGCGGATCGCGCTGGTGCGCAGCGACGCCGCATCCGAGCCGGAATCGGGCTCGGTCAGCGCGAACGCTGCGAGCAGTTCGCCGGATGCGAGGCGCGGCAGGTAGGCGGCCTTCTGCTCCGGTGTGCCGTCCATCAGGATGCCCTGCGAGCCGATGCCTATGGTGGTGCCGATCAGGGAGCGAAAAGCGGGGGAGGTCTTGCCCATCTCGAAGATCACCAGCGCCTCCTCTTCCATGGTGAGGCCGAGCCCGCCGAATTGCTCGGGGATGGTGAGCCCGAACAGCCCCATGGACTTCATCTCGGCGACGATAGCGGGCGGGATTTCATCGGTTTCGGAGACCGCGTTCTCCGCTGGAACTAGGCGCTCGCGCACGAAGCGCGACAGCGCGTCGAGAAAGACGTTGAGGGTTTCCTGGTCGCGGATCACGACGCCTCTCCGGTTTGCACTTCGATGACCGCATCCGCGGCGAAGGCGGAGAGCCGCGACAGCATGCGTGCGAGCGCAGCAATATCGGCTGGTGCGCGCCCGCGCGCACCGGTCAGGAGCGGAATGCTGCGGATCGAGCGGATCATGCGTTCGGCCACGTCTTCGCTAAACGGGCAGCGGTGGAATACCCGTCCTTCAGGATTTCAACGAAGATGCCGCCCAGTCCGAACAGCGCGAGATCGACGCCATCCCTCGCGAGCCGAGTGGCGATCACTGGCCCAGGTGGCGAGCACCACCTTCCCTACAAGCCCTCTCATACGGGTATCTCCTTCACCATTTCGCGCAGCTTGAACTTCTGTATCTTGCCGGTGGGGGTGGCCGGCAAGGCATCGCGCACGACGAGGCGCTCGGGGATGTATTGCACGGCCATCTTCTGCGACTTCAGAAACTCGACCATCGTGGGCAGATCGAGGCTTTGCCCGGGCCTCGGCACTACAAAGGCGCAGGCGCGCTCGCCAAGGCGCTCGTCTGGGTATGCGACAATTGCCACCTGCGAAACGGCCGGATGTCGATAGAGCAGCGATTCGATCTCCACCACCGGAATGTTCTCGCCGCCGCGGATGATCACGTCCTTGCTGCGTCCGCTGATGCGGATGTAGCCGCGTTCGTCCAGGCGCGCGAGGTCGCCGGTGTCGAACCAGCCCTCCGCATCGGTGCCGTTCAACTGCGGGCGCTTGAGATAGCCGCCGAAATTGGAGCAGCCCCGCACCAGCAACCGGCCGATCGCTCCAGGGGGCAGGTCTGTGCCGTAACCGTCCACCACACGCACTTCCATCCCGCGCAAGGGGCAACCATCGGTGTTCACCGAACGCTCGTCGTCGTCCTCGATCTTCGCCGTGGTCACCGCACCGTTCTCGCTCATGCCCCAAGCCGAGATGATCTTCGCGCCCAGTGCGGCCCGCGCCTGTTCCACAAGTGGCCCCGGGATCGGAGCGCCGGCGCAGAGGAAGATGCGCAGACTCGGCACGCCCTGCTTCGTCTCCACCACGGTTATCGATAGATCAGCGAGGAACGGCGTGGAAGCCATCGTGAAGCTCACCTTCTCCGCGCGGATCACTTCGATCGCCTTCCTCGGTTCCCAGATGTCCTGTACCACGGCGCTTGCCCGCAGCATCACGGGCATCATCAGGCCGTACATGAAACCGGTCTGATGCGCCATGGGCGAGGCCATCAGCACCACATCCCCGCTCGAAAGACGCAGGCGCTCCGCGTAAGGGACAATGTTGGCCATTAGCGTGTTGGCCGTGTGCATCACACCTTTGGGTTCGCCCGTGGTGCCCGAGGTGTAGATGAGCTGCGTGATATCGTCGGGACCGGGGCGGCTGCGCGTGAGGATGTCCTTCGCGTCCGGCTCGCACTCCCAAGCGGGCTCGGTAAGACGCGCTTCGTAACTGTCCGGGCCGCCGCCACCGACGACGAGAACATGCTGCAGGTCCGGAAGTTTCCCATGAATGCCTTTCAGCATCTCTTCATAGTCAAAGCCACGGAACACCTTGGGCACGATCACCACCTTGCTGCGGCCGTGCGCGAGCATGAAGGAAAGTTCGCGCTCGCGGAAGATGTGCATCAGCGGATTCATCACCGCGCCGATGCGGGAGCACGCCAGATAGGTCAGCGTGAACTGCCACCAGTTGGGGAGTTGGCAGGCCACCACGTCGTTCTTGCCCACACCCAGACGAGCGAGACCCACGGCGATGCGATCGGCCATTGTGGCGAGTTCGCGATACGTGAGGCGCGTGGTGGTGCCGGTTTCGAGCGAGACCGCCGTTAGCGCGAGTTTGTCGGGATAAGCGGCGAGACACGCATCGAGATCGTCGTTGATGGTGCGCTCGTGCCATAAGCCCTCACGGCTCATCGCGGTGCGGCGCGGCGGGATGAGAACTGCGTCGAATTCCATAATTGGTCTCCTCTTTCTTTGGATGTCAGACTGGTCTCGTTTTACGCCCAGGGCGCTGCCGGGCAATGATGGTCTTGCCACCCACGCACCATTGCTCCCAGGGCGCGCCGGCCAGTTGCATCATGACTATGTGATAGAACATCTCAATCCCCGTACTCTGTAACCATAAGATACTTGCGCGCAATCTCCGGATCGCTTTCGAACGCCGCAGGCGAGCCGGAAAACACCGTCATGCCGCGGTCGATCACATACACCCGGTCAGCGCATTCCCTTATCGTGCGTACCGACTGTTCCGAGATGAGCATCGAGACGCCCTCCTTCTTCAAGGCGAGGATGGCGGCGATGATCTCGTCGACCACCTTGGGGGCAAGCCCTTCGTGCGGCTCGTCGAGCAGAAGCAGCCGCGGGTTGGTGAGAAGAGAGCGCCCAATAGAAAGCATCTGCTGCTCGCCGCCGCTCATCACACCCGCCACACGGTTTCGGTACTCGCGCAGTTGCGGGAAGAGGCCGTAGACACGCTTCAGTGTCCAGTCTCGCCGTGCGCCGCGCGCCGCCGGCAACGGCACCCGTAGGTTCTCCGCCACGGTGAGGCTCGCGAACACGCGGCGGTCTTCGGGCACGTAACCGATGCCCCGAAGGATCACCTGGTGCGAAGGGAGTCCCACCAGGCTCCTTTCATCGAGGAGCACCGCACCCTGCGTGACGTGAATGTGCTCCTGCACGATGGCGCGCATGGTGCTCGTCTTGCCCACGCCGTTTCTCCCGACGAGGCACACGACCTCGCCCTCGCCGGCCACAAGATCCACGCCGTGCAACGCGGCGCTGCGCCCATAGGCGGCATGCAGCGATTCGATCCTCAGCATGCGTGGTGCTCAGAACCGAGGTAGATGTCCTGCACCGACCGGTCCGCGGAAATCTCTGCGGGCGTGCCTTCGGCGAACACCTTGCCGCGCGCCATGACGCTGATGCGGTCGGCGAAGCGGAACACGATGTCGATGTCGTGCTCGACAAAGAGAAGCGTGATCTCGCGCCGCGTGGTGTGGCGCACCATCATCTCCATCAGGACTCTGCGCTCGGCGAGGCCCATGCCGGCGGTCGGTTCGTCCAGCAACAGGAGCCTCGGCTTGGTGGCGAGCACCATGCCGAACTCCAGACGCTTGCGGTCGCCATGGCTCAGATCCTCGACCAAATAGTCGGCGGCATCGGCGAGCCCCACCTCGTTCAGCATGTGCATGGCGGGATCGTGCAGAACGCGCAAGCGCGCCGTCGAGAGGCCAAGCGAGCCACCGGTGGTCATGAGCAAGGCCGCCAGCATGTTCTCGAGGACGGTAAGGCGGCGGAACGTCCGGCTGATCTGAAAGGTGCGGCCGATTCCCAGGCTCGCGATATGGTGCGGTGTGGCGCCGGAGATATCGACGCCGCGAAAATGCACGGTACCATTGGCGCCGCCGCCCTGCTGTCCGCCGACGATGCTGATAAAGGTAGTCTTGCCCGCGCCGTTAGGTCCAATAAGCGCACGGCGCTCGCCGCGTTTCAGTTCGAGATCGACGCCCGCGAGCGCGATGAATTTGCCATAGCTTTTGTTGACCTTCTTCGCGACGAGAATCGGACCGGTGCTCATGCCGTTCCCTTCTCTTCTCTGCCGCTCAAGCGCCGCAGCATCCCCGCGAATCCCGCGGGCGAAGCGAGCACCACGACAAGCAGGATGAGGCCGATCGCAAGCTCCCAGTGCGTGATGTAGCGCGAGGCAAAGGTCTTGAGGAGCGTATAGATCACCGCGCCGTAGATGCCGCCCGCGAAGCTGCGCAGACCTCCGATCACCACCATCACGAGCGCGTCGATGGTGAAGCCAATGCCCGCATAGTCGGGGAATGCATTGCCGTGATAGACGGCGAAGAGCGTCCCGGCGACGCCGGCAAGCGCGCCCGCGATCACGAAGGCCAGGTGCTGGACGCGGCGGGGGTTGTACCCGAGAGCCGCCGCACGGTGCGGTTCCTCGCCCACCGACTGGATCGCGAGCCCGAGCGGCGACTTCACGACTCGCCAAAGCAAGGCGAGACAAGCGGTGACGATGATGAGCACCAGCACGCCGTAGGCCCGAGGGTCGAGGCCAAACCGCGGCGCCATGAAGCCGGTAATGCCGGTATCACCGCCCGTATAGTCGTATGCCTGGAACAGCACGGTGTAGGTGATCTCGCTGCAGGCGAGGGTCAGCATCGCGAAGTAGATGTGCGAGAGCCGCACGCACAGCGCACCATAGACGAGCGCCCCAAGCGCCGCAGCCATGGGACCGGCCGCGAGCGCGACCCAGACCGGCAGCCCGAGCTTCGCGACCGACAGCGCGAGGCCGTAGGCGCCGAGGCCGAAGTAGGCCGCATGGCCGAAAGATACCATGCCGCCGTAGCTCATCAGCAGATTGAGGCTGGAGGCGAAGAGCACCATGATGAGCACATCAGTGATTACGAGTGCCGCGCCCGGGCCCATCAGCACGAGGAAGACGAACACCAGCGCCACCGTCCCGACGGCGCTCCAGCGGGAACCGGTGAAAAAGCCTGCGTTCATTTGCTCACCGCCGCGCGGCCCATCGATCGCAGCACCAGCACGCCCGCCATGATGAGAAAAATGAGCACCATGGACATACGCGGAAAGTACAGCACCCCCACACCCTTGAGCACGCCGACGGCGAGCGCCGCGGCCAGCGCTCCGTATAAATTGCCAAGCCCGCCGATGACCACGACGATGAAGGCCATCACGATTACCGTGGTGTCGAGCAGATAGTTCACATTACCGAAGGGTGCGGCGAGCCCGCCCGCGAGCCCCGCGAGAAACGAGCCCACGGTGAACACACCGGTGAAGATGCGCGCCTGATTGATGCCCAGGAGCGCAACCATGCCCCGGTCGTCGGTCGCGGCACGGAGCAGAATGCCGGCGCGCGTGTAGCGGATCACCGCTATCATCACGGTCAGCACGGCTAAGCCCACGCCGAATACCACGAGCTGAAACACGGGAAAGTAGGATCCGCCGATCTGCAGAGCCCCGGAGAGATCGGCAGGCATTGGCACGGACACGTTGTTCGCCCCCCAGACGGCGCGCACCAAGTCGCGTACGACGAGCACCAGGGCCACCGTGATGATCAGTTGCAGCAGATCATCGGCACCATAGATGCGCCGCAATACCAGCACCTCGAACAGCATGCCCAGCACGGCAACGACAAGCGCCGCGGCGAGCACCGAGAGCGCAAAGCCCACTACCGTTTCGCTCATCAGATGCGGCATAAGCTCAAACGTGAGAAACGCGCCCAGCATGTAGAACGAGCCGTGCGCGAAGTTCACGATGCGCGTGATGCCGAAGATCAGGGTCAGGCCGGAGGCGATGAGAAATAGCATCATCCCCTCCATCAGCCCGTTGACTATCTGGACAGCGATCATCGTCCGTACGATCCAAAGTCGCGCCGAGAACTACTTGGCAGCGGCGCGGCCGGCCTTGATCGCCGCTTCGGTCAGCATCGTCCGATCGGACTCGACCCGCACGGCATCTTTCAGCACCATGTAGGGATAGGCTTGGTCCCTGCCGATTGCCCCGACCCACGAGGGCGCGTTCATCTGGCCGTCCAGAGTGCGCACCGTCATATTGCCGCGCAGACCGCTGTACCTGATGGACCCGACCGCCTTCATCACGTCGTCGGCTTTAGTGCTCTTCGCCTGTTTCACGGCGTCGGCGTAGAACATCAGACCGTCGTAGGCGAGCACTGCCCAGTCATCCGGATCCTTGTTGTAGCGGGCCTTGTATGCCGAGGTGAATGCCTTGGCCTTGGCGTTATCCTGCATCAGGAAGAACGGCGCGCGCGCAAAACCGTGCATGCCCTTCGCCGGCATGTCGTTGCCCATGCTCTGCAGGAAATCCACCGTCGTCAGCGTGATGAGATTGGTCTGCTCGAAGAAGCCGAAGGTCTTGCCTTGCTTGACCAGGTTTACCAGTCCGCCGCCGAAGATAGCGCCGTAGACCGCGTCGGGCTTCTGCGCGAGCACGGCGGTGATGTAGGAGGTGAGATTGGTCTCGCCCAACTTCACCGGCACCATCGGCGCGATTTCCATGTCCGGGCGCAGCTTCTTCAGATGAGCGGAAAAAGCATTTACCGAGGTGTGACCCCATTCGTAGTCGTAGGCAAGCGGCACCACTTTCTTCCAGCTCTTGTTGCGCGCCACGTATTCTGCGGCGGCAACTGCTTCCATCAGCGCGTTTGGACCGGCCTGCCAGAAATAGGGCTGCCATTTCTCGATGTTCGCGGCCTGCGTCGCCCCGATCGTGGTATAGAAAGGGACCTTGAACTCGCCCGACACCGCATTCTCCGCCAGCAGCACGGCCGAGGAACATACACCCGTCACGAGATCGACCTTGTGGTTGACGATCAGGTCGCGCACCTCCTTCGCGCCTTCGTCCGGCCGCGTCTTGGTGTCACGTTCGATTACCTCGATCTTGCGGCCGAGCAGCCCGCCCCCCTTGTTCAGCTCTTCGACCCCCATGCGGAACGCCTTGGTGGCGCCGTCGACGAGCGAACCGCACACGCCCGACATGTCGGCCGCATACCCGATGCGGATCGGCTCCTGTGCGTAAGCTTGGAATGCGAGGACGCCGCCGGCAAGCAGCGTCGCCAACCTGATACCACTTTTCATAAGAGCCATCTCGTTTCTCCTTTGTGTGTTGAGGCGGCCTTTTCAGAGCAAACCGCCCAAACCTTCTCCCCTCTTGCTTCTTCGGGACCTACTTAGCGTACTTGCGGAAGTTTGGCTTTCTCTTCTCTTGCAAGGCTTTGACGCCTTCGCGCGATTCTTCGGTGTCGTAATACAACTTCAGTGCGTACATGCCCATGCCCGCGATGCCGGCCTGATACGCCGTATCCATGTTGAAGGAGCGCTTCGCGATGGCGATCGCTGTCGGACTCATTTCCATGATTTCGTCGCACCACTTCTGCACTTCTGCGTCGAGCAGCGCATGCGGCACGACAGCGTTCACCAGTCCCATCGCGAGTGCTTCGGCGGCCGGATAGCGGCGGCACATATACCAGATCTCGCGCGCTTTCTTCTCGCCGACCACGCGCGCGAGAAATGCCGTGCCATAGCCCGGATCGACCGAACCCATCTTCGGACCGACCTGTCCGAACACTGCCTTCTCCGAGGCGATCGTGAAATCGCAGATGGTGCACAGCACGTTGCCGCCGCCGATCGCATAGCCCTGCACACGCGCGATCACGGGCTTGGGCACGTCGCGAATAGCGGCGTGCAGCTCTTCCACTGGAAGACCGATGGTGCCGCGTCCGTCGTACTGGCCGTCATGGGAGGACTGGTCGCCGCCGGTACAGAAGGCCCTCTCGCCCGCGCCCGCGAGCACAATGACGCCGACATCGCGGTGATAGCCCGCGCGGTTCAGGGCGTGGATCAGTTCGTCGCAGGTCTTGCCCCGAAACGCATTCATCTTCAAGGGGCGGTTGATCGTTATCCACGCCGCACCGTTGCGCACTTCGTAGAGTATGTCTTCGTAGTTCATGTCGCCGCTCTCCCTTAGTAATGTCATCCGTTCATGGTGAGGCCGCCCGAGACGCTGAGCACCTGGCCCGTGACAAAGGCGGCGTCATCGCTGGCGAGGAAGAGAATCGCACCCGGAAGGTCGTCGGGACGGCCGATGCGCCCAAGCGGGATGGAGCGCTCGAAGGCTTCGACCAGCTTCTCCGGGTTGCCGGCCCCCTGCTTGTAGTCGTCGAAAAGCGCGGTGTCGGTCGGACCGGGGCAAACCACGTTGACCGTGATGCCGTGGCGCGCGTGCTCACGCGCGATTGTCTTGGAAAAGGCCATCAGCCCGCCCTTGCACGCTGCGTACACCGCTTCGCCCGAAGAACCCACGCGCGCGGCGTCTGAGGAGATGTTCACCACGCGGCCGCGCTTCCGGGCAACCATGCCCGGCAGTACCGCGTGATGCATGTGCAGGGCGCCGATGAGGTTGATGCCGAGGATGCGCTCCCACAGGGCTGGATCGGTCTTCAGAAAGGGACGGAACACATCCCATCCAGCGTTGTTAACGAGTACGTCAATCGGACCCAGGCGCTCTTCGGCGCTGGCCACGGCCGTGTCGACTTTGCTGCGCTGAGTAATGTCGCAGGGGATGGCCTCCGCGCGTCCACCAGCCGCGCATATTTCCGCTCTAACACGCTCGGCTGCGGCCGGATCCAGGTCCAGCACCGCCACGCGTGCGCCCTCCGCCGCGAAGCGCCGGCATGCGGCACCGCCGATGCCACCACCACCGCCAGTGACGATGATCGTTTTGCCTTCGAATCTCTGCACTGTCTTCTCCATGTATTGCGGGTGTTGCAAATGTTCCGACGAGACTCTGGCCCCGGGCAATTGCCGTTCTGTGGTATCGAGCGATTTGATCTTGTGCCGAACTCGCCTGAATTGTTACCAATCTTGCTTATTATGTCATAAGGATTGCATATTATGCGCCTACTGTCAATGCATTCGCGAATCGAATATGATGCCGTTATTGGCTATGTACGATGCGTTTCATACGAGATAGGCGTATGTCGAAATGATCACAAACTCTATGTCACGCTATTTACGTATATGCTGCGGTGTATACTGCGCACGAAGGCACCGGTGCATCCGACTGTCAACACACAAGCGAGGGATATTTCGTGGCAACCAACAAGGCCATCGTTAAGGAAACTCAAGAATCGGCAAAGCACGTAGTAAAGATGGATCTCGCCAACCGGCTCTTCTTTCGTCTCTATCAATGCGCGAATATGTTGCACAAAACGGGGTCGCGGGCGGTCGAGGGTTACGGCCTCACAACCCATCGGTGGGCGGTGCTCGGTGCGCTTTCGCGCCCTGCCGTGGCGGGCGGAATGAGCATGGGCGATCTTGCCCGCTACGTCATGGTAAGCCGCCAGAATCTCTCAAGCATGCTGGGACGGATGGAGCGCGACGGATACTTGAGCAGCGCGCCGGCCGGCCGCGACCGGCGCTCTCGTCTCGTCACGGTCACGCCCCTGGGGCGCCGTGTGTGGAGCACGCAAGCGCTGCCGAAAATCTTCGACTACTACGAGCAGGCGCTGGTAGGCTTCTCGATCAACGACGTGACGCACGCGGTCCACTACCTCCTAAGACTTCTGGAGAATATGAAGCGCGTGGACGACGAAGGAAAGAGCGGCAACTCTAAAAAAGAAAATTTGTCCCGCTAACGTAGGTGTATGGCCGAAGATAACAGAAAGCCCATCCCGGATACAACCAAACTGCAAGTGCGCAATCTGACTTTATTCAGGGTCACTTCGTGATTGTCTGAAGAGGATTACGAAGCTACGAAATGGCTACGCATTTGTTGGTGTCCGGGAAGGCTCGCCGACCCGGACAAACCTGGGAGCTCCTGGTTGTTTAGCGTGCAGTTGAGCCAGCGAGTCACCGACCTGAGGAAATCCGGGCACTCGTGGCTGTTGAAGGCGTCGTTTAATGCAGGAAATAACTGGGGTCTTCGTTAGAGACTGTTGACATTCAAGTGAACCAGAGGAAGGTATAGAATAGACGCAAGAAAGCCATATAGCTGCGAGCAAGCTTTTCGTATTGGGTGGCAATGGGTCGAAATGATTGATGCGTGCGACGAAGCGCTCGATCGGATTGCGGTCCTTGTACACACACGTACGACAGAGACCGAGTTAGGTCGCACTGGTTTGCGTGATCTGGCGGCGTGCAGAATGCCTCGCGAGTAGCGGCAGATCATTGGCATGATCAACCTTGGGTAGCGCAAGTCCAAACGCTCGGCGTACATCTCCCGTATACTGTTTTCACATGCAAAGAAAACTCACCCGTTTGCCCCCATTGGACTTGTTTGCTGCATTCGAAGCGGCGGCGAAACACCTATCATTCACCAAAGCGGGCGAGGAGCTTTTTGTCACACAGTCGGCAGTCAGCCGCCAAATCAAGGCGCTCGAGGGTGAGCTTGGCGTTGCGCTTTTCTTGCGCCGACATCGCGCACTTGCCTTGACCGACGACGGACGGCGACTGTACGAAATCTGCAGTGGGATGCTGGCACAGTTGCGCGCTGCGGTCGCTCAGATTCGCGCACCGGCTGCGCGCCAGGTGCTGGCTTTGACCACCACGCCGGGCATCGCCTCACTGTGGCTGATCCCGCGTCTGGCTCTGTTCACCACAGCGCATCCGGGTATCGACGTGCGCATTGACGCTACCTTGAGGCGGCGCGATCTGGTCGCCGACGGTTTCGATCTGGCGATTCGCTACGCACGAGCCGGCTCCTCGATCGGAACACCACTGCACGGCGAGTCGATGCAGCCGGTGTGCAGCCCGCAGCTCATCCGCGACAAGACTCGGCCCCTGGCCACGCTGGCCGATCTCCGCCTGCACACGTTGCTTCAGGTCGTGCTTCCACCCGGTACGGACATGCGTCTTGAATGGGACCCATGGCTGCTAGCGATCGGACTTGCCGATTTGCGGCCGGCGGCGACGCTCAGCTTCAGCAATTACGACGAAGCGATTACCTCGGCGCTCGCCGGCCAGGGGATCGCGCTCGGGCGACGACCTCTGATCGACAGCCTGCTCCGAAGCCGCAAACTGGTTGCACCCTTCAAGGAAAAGATCATGTCGCCACGGGGATATTTTCTAATGGTCGCGCCCGGCGCGCGCACCAAACCGGCAGCGCAGGCGTTTGAACGCTGGTTGCTGGAGCAGGTGCGCGGCAAGCCCGCGGGCGAATGAAAGAAAGACTCGTTTTTACCGTTCTGCCAAGGCTTACTAGCATCGATCAGGGCGGTTTCGAGGTTGGCTTGCGTCAGCCACTTGACAATGGTATGGCTGACCAACTCCGGGCCATAGTAAATGCGGGATGGTTGTCAGCCGATCATGTCTGCCGGCTGCTGAGCCGGTCCCGGTATCGGCCAGCGATTGCATCGACCGCCGAACCGCTCTTGCGGCGATTCCTGTTGCATGCAGTGTCGCGCGGCGGCTGTCTCACGGAGACGCCTTGCTACCGCTAGCAAAACTTCGGCTTGCGCTTCTGCGCGAACGCCATCAAGCTCTCTTTCCCTTCGCTATGCCCCGCACACGCCGAGAGCGCCTGGCGTTCGCGTTCGATTTGCGTCTCAAAGGAGGTGTCGAACGAGTCGGTCAGGAGTTGCTTCGCCACCCCAAAGGCATGCAAGGCGTTCCCCGCCATCGATACGGCCATTTCCACACCGGCGGAAAGCGCTTGCCCATCCACTACCACCTTGGTTGCTAAGCCCCAGGAGAGGGCTTGGTCCGAGGAAATTGGCTGATCGAATGTCAGGATTTCCAGAGCCCGGGAAAAGCCTGCCAATCTGGGCAGAGTGAATGTCCCTCCCCCATCGATGCATAGCCCGTTGGAAGAGTAAGCCTGTTTCAAAACGGCCGATTTTGCGAGCACCCTGAAATCGCAGGCAAGCGCGAGAGAAAATCCTCCGCCCGCGGCGACGCCATTGACCGCAGCAATCACCGGCTTGGGCATGCGCCTGATCTCTGTAACTGCCAGGTGAAACCGAGCGGCGAGTTCATGAAAGGCCGCCGGCGGACCATTCTCGAACGATAACGCCCACTTCAGGTCGCCGCCCGCGCAAAAAGCTTTGCCGCTGCCAGTGATCACAACCCCGCGCACGGTGGAATCGGCCGCTAGTCCGACGAGTGCGTCGGCCAGTCCGGCGATCGTCCGCATGTCGAAGGCATTGAATGCTTCACTTCTGTTCAGCATAACGACGGCAACGCCGCTCTTGTGCTCTACCTTAACCGGCTCTGTCATCGCAATCTCCTCTAGTCTACGGTTTCAAAAGACGGGCGTAAGGCAGTCCGCCACCATATCGGTGATGCCCAATCCCCCCGCTACCGTGCCTGGCGCTCGGTTTTCCGCTTCCGGTACTGCGTGAACAGTTCCTCCTTGCGCCGATTGAACTCATTCTCATAGAACTTGGCGTCGACAAGGATGGCTTGAAATAACCCCATTAGCTCGGCGGAATGCTGCGCGCGACGCCCGGTCAATAGATTGACGTGGGTAAAGGTGATCCAGATGAGTGTCTTCAACTGCTGACCCGATTTGTCGAACATCAACCCTTCGAAGGCCATCGTGCTTTCTGCCGCGTGAATCAGACGGGTCCGGATCAGCACCGTTTCCATCAAAAGGGCTGGGGCGAAAAAAGGCGATCTCGCACTTGCTGACGACCCAGCTTTCTTTTACGCCCTCCCCAAAGAAGTACCACCCGTAATGCTCGCCTACCTGATCCTGCCGGGCATTCGTGAAATAGTCGATGTAGCGCGCATTGTTAAGGTGCCCATACGGATCACAGTCCGAAAAACGAATTAGAGAAATGCTTGCCAGCTCCTTCGGTAGTACTTGACCGGCATGCATTAGATTACCCTTTCTTGTGACCATATCGTCCAATATTTCTGGAAAACGAAAATTGCCTTGAATGCTCTCCCCATTTGATTGTGTATGAACATTTCTTTCGGGTTCATAGCCAAAAGATAATCTGTCATTCCCTCTGACGGATGAGTCGAATCGTTCACCAAGATCGTGGTGCTCTTGTCGGCAACGGATTGCACCGGCGTATAGCACGCTGAATTGATTCTTAGCGCCCACGCGATCGGCATTTTCGAAACAACGCGAGCCGTGCTTCGCTCGACCACTTGCCGCTGACCGCACGCCACTTATGGGGACTCCTTATGCTGAGGTAGGCGATCGGCGATCTCGAACCACGGCGCTTTCGAACCAACAAAACCATGGAATGAGGCCCGCACCCCGGGGTCGTCATCAAGAGTACCGAGAGCCAACGAAAAACTCTCTGTCCGCTTTGCGTTAATAAACTGAAGCGTCGACCCACAGCGTTTGCAGAAGGTGCGCGTTGCCCCCGGGGACGATTCATACGAAGCAATGTCACCGCTCCCGGAGACTAAGACGAAGTCTCTCGTCTCCACGCGGGCGTATGTAGCGAATGCGGCTCCATGTGCTTTGCGACACATGGAGCAATGACAGTGACTCACACGCCCCAGAAAGCCATGCACTTCGAAGCGGACGCCGCCGCAGAGACAACTACCTCGAATCATCGGTACCCCTACGTAGGGCTACTAACCCAATCGTTGCGCAAAATGGGCGTGGACCACCCTACCGGTGGCGCCCCGCCGCAGTCGCAACGGCTGGTATGATTGACCGACGGGGCAAACGTTGCAAACGATTTCTCATTATCCCTCGCATTCCAAAGACGCATGCGAGTGAAGAGCGCAGATGCTTTTCGTCTTGTCACGAGCAAAGCTAATTTCTGGCATATAGATAGATTCACGCTTACTGTGCTTCTGCTGCCTGCTTTCGAATAAATTGAACGTCATCTTCGGGTGTCCCAAGGGCGAGCAGAAACTGGTGGTGGGCTTCCGGTGCCCGTCGTTCAAACTCGATATGCCATCTGTTCATGGCCGCTTCATTCATTCTGGCGGCCCGCAGCATTTCAACCCAGGCTTGGTGGTCGACGGTAACCGGAAGCTTGGCAAGCGACTGGACCTGGAGCATCTTACCGAGTAGATGCTGTTGGGACTGCAAAGTGCGGATTTCATCTCCAAGTTCCCGCATGCGCCTGTGCAAGATCGCGTTATTGGCATCTTTCTTCACGGACAAGATGTGACGAATATCCTCGATCTTAAATTCGGCTTGGCGAAAGCTGCAAATTGCCGCCAACCTGTCCCGGTCATCCGGCGAATACAGGCGGTAGCCTGCCGCGCTGCGCCCCGATGGCACCAGCAATCCAATCTTGTCGTAATAGAGCAAGGTGCTGCGCGAAAGGCCAAACTGTCGTGCGAGCCCGGAAATGCTGAATATCGGCAACCTCGATTCTCCTATGCCTGAACGCCCCCTATGTATGATGCACATAGGGCGTCCCGGCTCAAATTATTCCGGACGAATTTCCGCTGCAGCTTCCCGGTTACCGATTATTGGCGGCCAGCTTCACGCCAAAACCGATCAGTGCCACGCCGGCCAGGCGTGTGGCGACCTTTCGGGCGGAAGGGATCGACTTCAGCGCGTTTGCAACCGAATTGCCGATAAGCACGAGGCCCGCCTGATACAGGAAGCTCAGGGCAGTGACATGCGCCATCATGGCCACGAGCGTGGAGATCGGGGACTCGGGGCGAAGAAACAGCGGGAAAAACGCAACGAAGAACAGGACCACCTTCGGGTTGGTGAGGCTCACGGCAAAGGCCTGTCGAAAATAAGTCCAGGCCGGCTTCCCGGGTTCGGAATCGGATGAACTGTCATCCAGGCGCGCGCGCAGGAGCTGAAAGCCCATCCAGCACAGGTATGCTGCTCCGAACCATTGCAGCGCCTGGAACAAGACCGGGTTTGCATTCATGACCGCGGCCAGGCCCGCCACGGCAGCGATCATAAATAGCAGGTCGCCAAGGAGCGTGCCGAATACCGCACCCATTCCGGCGCCGACGCCGTTTCTGGCCGTGGCGTTCAGAATCGCGAGGGTTCCTGCTCCTGGCACGAGCTGGAACACGACGATGGCGGCAATGAAGTTGCCGTAGTTCTGAATATCAAACACGGATAGACCTTCTGGCTATGATGTTCTGTAACTCCGTTAAAAGGCGAGGCGGCCGTGTGCCGCCGTTCCTCCCAACCGCCTTGTCCGGCGGTTCATTCACTTCTGCTTCGAAACCATTGATATTGCGTCTTGCAAGGGCAACGTTTTACCCGTTGTCAGGTAGTGATTGAGCGTGGCTCCTCCCATACTGAATTCGAAAGGAAAATTCTCCACTATGGTGTCAAGTGACCGGTTTCCCTGTTCGGTCAGGCCCACGAGAATCTGCTCGACCAGGGACCGGGTTGTGCCGTACCCGTTGTCGGCGCATGTATAGGAGAGAAACGATATCCTGAGCGCGTTCATGCGAACGAATTCGATTCTGGTATTTGGCTCGTAATGGTTTATCACCCAAACATCGCTTGAAGACTCCCCGGGCAGATCGATCTTGGAGGGCTCTCCGAAGAAATCTGTCCTGAAGACGCAGTTCTTTTCAGCAATGCCCGATCCGGAGTGGAGCAGTCAAAATCCCAGGGTTCAATCCATTCGTATTCACGAATCGGGCAAAGGAGAGGAAATACCTTGCCAAGCGGAGCTTCGAACTGTTGAACAAGGCTGCTCTTGAATATATTAGCTGTGAAGCGTGTCATATGTCGTTTTCCTGAAGTTGAAAGGCACGCCGTATTTGCAGCGACTCGTTCAGGATGAACGGTGAAGCGATAGACGGGTCAAGCGGAAATCATTAACGCCCGACCTTTCGCCGAACGCCCAAGAGCCGGCCAGCCAAGCGTGCTGCCTGCGGAATTCTTTGTTGCTCTACGATTCAAACAGGGGGAATCCGGTCACGGTCTGCCCCTCGACTTGCTCATGCCGCCTTCACGCTAACCCACAATGAACCGCCCATCTGACGCGCCGACAGCCACCAGCCGAGCAGCGCGCAGGCGGTTCCTGCCACAACCGGCGGCAGCAGCCAATCCCAAAGCGTCGCGGAGATCGGTAGCGGAATGCGCGCAAGCGCAGCGCGAAAGCCGCCGGTGGCGAACTCGACCGGATTCTCGCCTGGCAAGCTGGCCGGCAGGGTGAGGCTCACATGGCCAAACAGTGCGATGCCCACTGCCACTAGGGCCAGAGCCAGCAGCCCGCCGAGGAAGCCCTGCAGGGCCAATTCGATGGCGAACTGTCGGCGCACCTGAATCTGCGTCCAGCCTAGGGTGCGCAGAATGCCCGCCTCCCGGCGCCGCTCGGTGAGTGCGCCGTAGGTCAGCATCGCAGTAAGGGCGAGCGCCGCTAGTCCGCCGCCTGCGAGCGCGACCGAGCGAAAGCGTCCGACGATTTGGGAGATGCCACCGAAAAGCTTCAGCATAGTGTCGGGCGACACGACCGACGCTCGAGGGAGCGTGGCGGCAGCCTGGGCTCTGACGGCTTCGGTCCGGTCGATACTCGCCACCTTGAGAAATACTTGATTCACCCCATCCGCCGACAGCGAACCCAATTCCCGCGCCCGGTCGATGTCGAGATAGAAGTTGCTGGCCGCGATCTGGCTACCCTGCTTGATGTCCACCACGCCAACGACTGCATAGGCCTTGCCGTTTAGTTCGATGCTGGTGCCGGGTTCGAGTTGGTAAAAAGCGCCGTAATGGCGTTCCACCAGCAGTTCAGTAGAACCCGGCGCGGGGAGCCGCCCCTTGATCAGCCAGTCCTTGACCTTGGCCGGGCCGAGGGACGATGTGCCATCCCCCAAGGGGATGCCGCTGATGGAAAAGAAACGGCCGGCACCGAAGTTCCACAGCAGCACAAAGCCGCCAGCTTGCTCGACACCTTCGAGTGCCGACAGTCGGCGCAGCTCCTCGCTGGTGATCCCCTGAGCCGAATAGGGCAACATGAGTCCCATCTGCTTGGGCAGTGCCGCCTCGGTGGCGCTGCGCTGGACAATGAGGTCGGCGCCCAGATTGCGAAACGGCAAGGTTGAGAGGTCGGCGAAAGCGCGGCCAAGCATGTCGAGCAGCACCACCAGAGCGACGGCCAAAGCGATGCCGCCTATGGTGAGCAGGGTTCGCCGCCAGCGGTGCAGGGCCTCGTCCTGCAGGTAGCGCCAGTGGACCAGCGAATGCGCCATCGCTACTTCAATTGCTTTCGGATCACGGCTTCGACGTCGGCCGCGCTCCAAGTGCCGTTCAAACCCATCGGATTGCCGGCTGCTGCCGGAAAATTAATGAACTCGACGGCAGTACCGTTGGCACGCTGGTACCGATACTTGCCGTCAACGAAGATCACCAGAGGAATGTGTCCTTTCAGGCCTGCGGATTTGAGCCGCTTCATGCCGTCCGCCGCATCCACATCCAACTCAACAACTCGGATGCGCGTACCGTACCTGCCGAGCATGTCACGAATGGGCTTCACGGCATTCTGCACCGGGTAGTGGGCCATGGAGACAATCTCCACCGTCAGCGGCGATGCGTGGGCAGGGGTGGCAATAGCAATGGCCGCAGCCATCATCAGTGTTTTGAACAGCTTCATGCTTCGATCCTTCCGTCTTTAATTTCAATAATCACATCGGCCCGGGCGGCGATGTCGCGGTCGTGGGTCACCATAAGCAGCGTCGTGCCCACATCCCTGCCAAGACCCAGCAGTAGGTCGAGCACGGCAGCGCCGGTGGCCTCATCCAGATTTCCGGTCGGCTCATCGGCCAACAACATCGCCGGTTCGTTGATCAGGGCGCGAGCGATGGCCACCCGCTGTTGCTCGCCGCCGCTCAGGGCCGCCGGACGATGGTGCATGCGATCGCTCAGTCCTACCTGATCCAGCAGTTCCATGCCGCGCCGCCGGCAACTCGCAGCCACCGCTTTATCGACAAAATCGGTGGGCAGCAGCACGTTCTCCAGGGCGGAAAGCGAGGGGATCAGGTTGAATCCTTGAAACACGATGCCGATGGCCCGCCGGCGCAATTCGGCCAGCCCCTCGTCGGGCAGCCCGGAGATGTCGATACCCAACACCAGCACTCGCCCGTCGTCCGGCTGTTCAAGGCCGGAGATCAAGCCCAGCAGGGTACTCTTGCCCGAGCCGGACTTGCCGGTGACGGCGGTGAAACCGGCGGCGGACACATCGAGGCTGACGCCGCGCAGTATCTCCACGGCGCCGTAGCGCTTCTTGACGTTCTCGATGCGGACGGCAAATTCGTTCATGGTTCGATACCTTTCACTCGGAGCGTAGCAATGGCCAGGGTTGCGGGGGCGGCGCGAGAAGCGCCGCCACGGCCGCGAGGAAACCCGTCAGGATGCCGCCTGTGCCGGCAGCCAGCAGCAGTTGCCGCGGCAACTCCAAAGGCGCGGTGACGGTCTGGTGGCGATCGAGAGTGGCCTCGGGCAGGAAATGGGGTGTGGAACTGAGATCCCAGGGGAATTCCATGGTCACCTCGATGCCACCGACGATGGTTGCGATGGCCAGTGCCAGAACGAGTCCGACGGCGGTACCGGCCAGCGCGAGGATGGTGTTCTCGACGATGATCTGCCCGCGCACGCGGCGCCAAGGCCAGCCGAGAGCCCGCAGCACGGCCATGTCGCGGCGGCGCTCGTTGACCGCGGAGCCGGTGGCGCGCAGCACGAAGGCGAGGGCAAACGCGCCGACTACGCCCGCCAGAACGAGGCCCATGGTCTCGGACAGGAAGAGCACGTTCTCCAGGGTCTCGCGGAAGGACAATTCGCTGGAAACGACGCCTTTCTTGCCCAGCAGTTTCCCCGTTTCGCCGACCACCGTTTCCATGCGGCGTCGATCTACCTTCAGCAGCAGCAGGTTGGTGTCCTGCGCACCGAAGGGGTAGAGCGCCTGCACCATGGGCGCGGTGACAGCGAGTGCCTGGGCGGCGGCCAGCGGCAAGTAGACGTCGGCGCGCAGCACCTTGCCGCCGCGCGCCGCATCGACGACGCCGGCCACGGGGAAGTCCGCGTCGCCCACCTTGATACTTGCCCCCGGCCGCAGGCCGTTCTTGGCGGCGAAGTCGCTGTCGAGCAATACGGCGTGGTCGCCGGCCGTCAGCGGATGCCCGTCCGTCAGCCGGGCGTTCAGAGCATCCAATCCGCCCTCCCCCGCTTCGATGCCGAGCACCGACTGGTAATGGTTTGGCGCCAGTTCCCAGAAATAGACCCCGCGGGTGAGCGTCGCCACACCCGGCAGCGCACGAATTTTTTCGATCACACCAGCGGGCAGCAACGCATTGGGATGAGGAAAGACGAGACCTTCCAGCTTCGGCGGGATGTCTCCGCTGAGTTGCACGATAACGTCCGCGCCCACGGTCTTCATCGGCAGTTCGATGGCGCGTGAATAGGCCCTCGCCAGAGCGGCGAGCAGGACGGCGGCAAGCACGGCGAGGGCAATGCTTCCCGCCGTCGCGAGCGAGCGTCCGAGACGATAGTGTAATTCGCGTGCAAGATATTGAAGCCGATTCATCTAAAGCTCATTCCGGTTTGAAATATGAAGGCCCTGAGCGAAAGGCCAGGAGCCAAGCATCGGACATCACAGATGCAAATCCTCTTTGTGCGCGCGCTGGTTCGTTCGCGCCCGCATCCCATTATGAAGTCTTCAGGGTGCATGAACGTTATCATCCGGGACAGATACTGCATATGATCGTAATCATATTGGGCGACAAACGAGCGTGCCACAATCGCGTTTTGATTCCAGTCGGAGGTTGCCTCGAATGTTTGTTCCGATTCAGCTTATATTCGCCCTTGCAATGGGCGCGGCGATGGTATTCACGTCCGAAGCAGCCGTTTCCAGCGACGGCAAGTTCAATCTGGAGGTATTCGGCAGCTTCAAGCAGATGAGCCAGAACGCGGATGCATCCGCAACGGTTCGATTGGAATCGGTGTCCGGCAAATCGGGCACGTATGGCGTCGGCGCGCTCGCCGGACTCCGCGGCGAGATCCTGATCTGGGATGGTCGCGTGCTGGTCAGTCGAGGTCATGACTCAGGCGGGCGGGTTGAACCCGCGTCCACCTCGGATGAAGCCAATCTTCTGATCAAGGCGACGGTCGTCGAATGGGCAGAAGTCGAAACGCCGGCGGATATGAATCAGTCCGCCTTCGAGAGTTTCGTGCGCAAGGAGGCACAACGCCGCGGGCTCGTTGACTCCATGGCGTACCCCTATGTGGTGAAAGGCCGCTTTTCGCGAGTGCTTTGGCATGTTGTGACGGGTGCTGCCGCTGTACCAGCGGCGGGGGGAGGGAACGTTCATGCGCAGGGCCACGCCCGGACTCGCACGCTCGAGCACAAGGATGTGGACGGCGCCATGGTCGGTTTTTATTCGGGTGATCGGTTCGAAGGAGTGATCTCCCACCCGGACGAACGCTTTCACGTGCATTTCGCAACCGCCGGGTTGTCAGCGTCTGGGCATGTCGACGAGTATGCGATACTTAAAGGCTCAACACTTCTTCTGCCGCTGCGATAAAGAGGGGGCCGAGTACGCGATGGTTCGGCAACGCGCGACCCGCGCGCTCTGGAATCTCGTATGATTCCGATCCTATGAGCGATATATCCGCGCGCGGTTCAAACCGGTTCGATCTTCCTGAGTGGGCTGGCGCTTTCGGCATTTTGGTGCTCCAGGCGTCTTGGCGCGGATGGCTGCGCATCTGAGTGAAGAAGAGTGGGCGACGCTGATTCGGGCGCAGCCTGAGCTCGCTTCGATTCCGGAGCGGCTGAGGGTTCATGCGACCGATATTCGCGTTGTTGCCGCCGATACCTTGTATCACATCGGTGCAAGACCGAAATTCATGCTGTTCGTGGTTGAAGGCGAAATTCGCCTGATGCGGCGCGCGCGCAACGGGGCGGAAATTATCCTGCAGCGAGCGACTACCGGATTCGCAGCCGAGGCGACCCTTGATTCGCCGCGCTATCACTGCGACATCGTTGCCGGCCGGGACAGCCGGATTGTGAGATTCCCGATCGCACGATTTCGCGAAGCGCTGGATGACGACAAAGGTTTCCGGGACTTCTGGATGAGGAGGTTCGCGCGCGAGCTGCGCAAGCTGCGCGGGCAGTGCGAGAGGCTCAGCCTGCGTGGCGCGGCGGAGCGGATCGAGCACTACATCGAAGCCGAGGGCAGCAACGGCCGGCTCGAACTGCGCCAGACAAGAAAGGCCTGGGCCGCTGAACTCGGGATGACACACGAGGCCCTGTACCGGGCGCTTGCAGCCCTAGTACGCACAGGCCGGGTCGCGGCGCAGGATCGCGGCGAGACGCTTGTGCTGACCATGTATTCCGACGCGGGATAGTCGTCGAGTGCGACGGAAAACGGACGTTTAACGGCACCATTGAGGGACCGAGCAGACGTGCGCGACCCGCTCGCGGCAGGAGTGGAGCTGCGACCACGGGATCGCCATCTACGCCGCGTTATAGATTCTTTGAAACGAGGATCTTCCCTCGCGACGTTAGGAGTTCCGTTCCCTCGGCGTTCCGGACAGATCCCGCAAGGGAAACGATATCCCCGTTAAGCTTATCGTTCCATGACACGTCGATTACCTCCCAGCGGAACCACAGGGGATCTCCGGGCCTCGTGGGGGCCGGGAACTTCAAGGAGAACTCCAATCCGACCATCGATGTGCTTCGAGAGAAGTAAGTTGCCGCCTGCGCCAAAAGAATTGATGCGCAGTGTGCACCACTCGCGATGATTCCCCGGAAGCGGGATGTTTCGGCAGCCAGCCTGTCGTGATGCAGCGGGTTGAGATCGCCGGTTGAGTGCGCAAATTCGGAGATCATCTTTTCATCCAGGGTTTCCGCGTACTCAAAACACTCTCCTATGCGCGCGTACATGATTCACTCGCGGCCGAACGTCCGCGGCAAGGCAGCGACCCATTTAGGCCGTCGGCTTTGAGCCACTCGCTGTGTTTCGTTTTGCAGGAAGCCACAGCGAAATGCCGACGAAGGCACGATTGCTCTGTTCGTGCATGATGGTGCGAACGCCGAACCGACACTATCGAAGCGAGCCGCCTTCCCATGCCGCGACATCCTCTACGCTGAAGCTTAGCGCGAGCTCTCAAGCAAGAACCTTTGAAGTATCGAGTTCACGATCTCCGGCTGCTCCTGATGCACATTATGTCCTGCTTCGGAGACGATCTCGAGTTGTGAGCCCGGAACCAGCGACTGAAGCGTTTTTGCCCAATGAACGGGATGCCACGTGTCTTCCCGACCCCATACGATCAGCATCTTCGGCTTGACCTCGCGGTAACTCTCGGTCATGCGGTCGTACGCCGGCCCAAAGTAATCCCTGCAGACGCCCCCGAGGACGCCCCGACCGAGCCGTCCGGGGCGGTCCAAGAGGGCTGTGTACTCATCGATCTCGACGTCGGTGACCTTTTCGGATCTAAAGTATGCGCTATGCAAGGCTCTCGCCGTAAACCATCGCGTTCCCGTTATCCCGGCGATGATGTCGGTGGCCAGTCCAAACGGGCAACTCGGCCGCTGGCTGGGCGGAGACATAACCACTACGCTTTCCAGTCGCTCCGGATGCTTCCACGCAAGGTAGAGTGACACGCCGCCACCGAGCGAATGGCCGACGAGCCGGAAACGCTTGATTCCAAGACCATCCACGACGCGCAGAACGCCTTCGGCCTGATTCGCGATTGAATATTCCCAACTCACGGCAGGAATCGCCGAACGTCCGAATCCGGGCTGATCTATGAGAATGACCCGAAATCCCGCGTCCACAACTGCTTGCGCGTTTTTGTGCCAGGAGTAGGTCGAGTCCCCAATGCCATGGACCATGACCACGGGCTCGCCCTTGCCCAAGTCGGCATAGTGCATGTTAAGACCATCGACATCGACATTGTGCCGATGCGAATCCACCAGTTCGGCCCAGGGCTGGTCGCGCTTAACCGTTTCCCCGGCGTATCCAGGCAACAAAGGCATGAGAAGCACGAGAAAAGCCACCAAAGTTACTGCTTTCTTGAATGACAATTGCATCATTTGCCCCCGTGAATGAAAAACCGTCACGTCAAAATCCGGATGAGGATGCTCGGAGCAACCGTACCGAACCAAGATGCGATCGCGAAGAAAATCGACTTCGATCATCTGAAGGTTCGCCTTACGTTGCCCAAATCCTGAGAAATTCAATTCGCAATATGATTCTTTGCTATTCCTGCAGCAATGAAATAGGCAATCACGCACAGAGGAATGAACAGGGCATAGAAAATCCACAGAGGCAGCATATAGATCATCTGTATAAATCCGGATTGAACCGCCAAGACCGAGGAGACGAGCAAACCTATAAGGACTGGCGCCGCCGTGAGTAAGAGAATTTCTTTTCTTTCGACAGGTTTACGGCTTCCCCATGCGAGCAGGAAAGTCCACCCCGACATTAATGAGGCACCTATTCTAGATACATACGAGTACTCATCTCCATCAGCTATCGAGCGCAATCCAAACATGAGTTTGGCGATTTCTGGAAATAGCAAGGGCATGGTTGCAGCCAAGTCGGCTACGACCCCCATCCAAAAACATACTTTCAAAAATAGAATCTTGTTGGCGAAACTCGGGGATTGAGCTAGTTCACGATTCATGATTACCTGCTTGCTCCTTCACAATTGAGAAATGGTGCTCTGCCTCAGCCGCCCCACGGTCTCTTGACATTAGAGACTAAGGCTTTGACTCAACGCATCGGCGATCTTTGATCATGCGAGCGCTTTTCATTTAATGGACATATGTCTATTATTATGACCGCGTTGGCGGGGAAGACTATCGACGACATGCGCATATCCGCCTGCTTGGGGACAGAAGCGGTTCGGATGTCCATCACTGAAAAACTACCTCTTATGGCATGGCGTCGTTCGGATCGGCGTATGCAACGTACTTGCCGCGCCCTGGAAACGAACATTGCGCTCACCTGTTGTTAAGCAGAACGCGGATGGAATGACTGTTGATACCCGCCGATGCGGGTTGCGGCCAACGTTGGCAATACCATAGGAACGGAAATTGTCATTTCCGAGCAATGCGGGAATCCGACTGGCCTCAAGCTGCGGCCAAGGAAAAAGGCCGAAGCCGCCCACCTCGGCCCTAGCCCTGATGGTTAAGTACCAAATAGTTGCGACTTCTGCTCCCTAGAACTTGATACCGTAGGCGATACCCAGCGAGTTTTGGTACGCGGTGATTGTGTCAGTGCCTACCCCTCCAAACGCATTGGCAACCGTGCCCGACACGGAGTTTTTCAACGCGTGCATATACGCAACCGTTATCTCATCCCTGCCAGCACTGAAAGTCAGGCCAAAGGTAACGTGGTCCTTGACAACGACAGGCGAGGGAATGTTTGCGGTAACGTCACGCGCCTGAATTGGATTCTTGCCCCAGCTGTATCCGGCACGCAGCGCAAGGTTTTTGTTGTATTGGTACTCCAATCCGAGCTTGACAATTTGAATATTGCTCCAGCCGTTACCCGGGCTGTTGGATGAACCATATTGCGCTGCGTTGGTGCTAGGATTCCCGAGCGAGACGACCTTATTGTAGTTGATGACCTGATAATCCAAAGCCATGTTCAATGCAGGAGTCGCGTTCCAATTTACGCCTACGTTGTAGTTCTCCGGCAGGCCGAGTTCGCCCTGATTAGCAAAAAATCCTCGATACTTATCGAACTCGCTCATTCGAATCTTCGTTGAGTACGCCGCGCCGAGAGCAATCGTATCGGATACCTTGCTCAGCCAGCCGAGACGCAGTCCAACACCGTTCGCAGCATCGTAGCCCCTATTAGTTACGCTCCCCGGACTGGCGGAGATCGCCGAGTTGCCAAGCGACTGAAGTCCCTCAGCCTTAAAGCGTTGGTAGGCGATCAATGGGGATACACCAAAGGAATGGTTTTGATTGACTTTCATCGCAAAGGTCGGAGCGATAACCACTTGCATCAGATCGACACCTAGCCTCGTGCTACCGCAAAGCATGTTTCCACGTGCGGGAGTGATTGCCGGGCAAATGCCTGGTGCAATCTGCCCATCGGAATAGTTCGTGTTGCCTCCGCCATGGACAAACGCCGTTACGCCGATCGACATGTTCCGGCTGAGCATCTTGTTGTAGCCGAACTCTGGGATAATAAAATTGTTGCTGTCGCTTTCGGCGGAACCATTCAGGACACCTCCAGGGCTTCCTGAGCGCTCTACGCGGCGCAATGGTCTAAACCAGTCAAACCCAATGTCCATGCGATCCCCGGCCCAAATCATTGCAGCCGGGTTGTTGGCCCCGCCGAAAGTATCGCCAGTTACAGCTGTCGCCGCACCCGCCATGCCCTTAGCCTTCATGCCAAAGCCATCGGCCATATTCCCGTTGAGCGCCAGCGCCGTTCCCGGAGCGACCAGTCCTATGACAGTAAACGCGCAGATCAGTCTCTTTACATCCATTTGATTACTTCCTCCCTAATGCGTTTGAACTACCCCACGTTTTTTGCGCAGCCTCGCCGGTCGACGTCGAATGCCGTTCGTCCGAATATATTTTGCTCACCGCGATGCACAGCCCATCTACAACTGCCGCATACACGCATACACAGTCGCAGCGCTGAAACATTTCGAAGCTACGAAAGCGAAACTACGAAAGCTTGTGCGTTAGGTGCTATGTATCTATCATTCTGACTGCTCTGGCAGGGAGAAACGCCGACAACAGGCTCATATCCGCCCCCTTTAGAACACATGAGCGCCGAATGTCCATAATTGAAGGAGTACCGCTGATGGCAGGAAGTCGTTTGGATCGACGGGTGCAACGTACTCATCGCGTGCTGCAGGAGGCGTTGGCCTCTCTAATCATTGAACGCGGATGGGATGACGTCAGTGTTCAGGACATATGCGATAGGGCCGATATAGGCAGGTCTACCTTCTATAAGCATTTTTCGGGCAAAGAGAAGTTGTTGGCTAGCTCGCTGGAGAACTCGCGCCAGGAGATTCGCATGCAGCAATCTGGGAACAAGGCGAGCAAAAATGCTTCGTTGCCATTTGCCCGCGGCATGCTCGAGCACGCTTACAAGTACCAGCGCGAGTTTCGTAGTATCGGCAAGAGAAGCGGTTACGTTGTGCAACGGCATGTTCGCGAGATGATTATCAGCATGGTGAAGGAGGATTTAGCTGCTTTCGCCCCTCTAGGTTGGCGGTACGACGCAACGGCGCATTACATTGCAGGCGCGTTTGTCGAGTTGCTTACTTGGTGGATGGAGGCGCGTCGCCCGCAACAGACTGCCGACATCGAAATGCTTTTCGACAGGCTTACGACGTCAGCGATGAGGCAACTGCGTGAAATGACGTCATGTGACTGACTGACGTTTTGTCAAATGAGAGGCGTCGTCATCGCAAGGAATATCCTGATCGGCGACAGACCTCCGCCGTCCGCGCGTATGGTAGCGGGCAGAACCTGCCTCTCAAAACGACTTCTTCACGCAATCTAATTCGGCTCTCATTCTGAAAGCAGGCCGATGATCTGCTTGCCTCCAGCCATACCAATTTAATGTAGAAGGCCGTTGAACCATGGAAGATTACGACGAGTATGCGGGCCACCGCGATTACCGCACGACGGCGGGCAACGCGATGGAGAACTCATCGGCTAACGCCTATCGGCACGGATCATGTCGGCGGCCTTTTCGCCGATCATGATCGTGGGCGCGTTGGTATTGCCGCCGACAAGGGTCGGCATAATTGATGCATCGGCGACGCGCAGGCTTTCGATGCTGCGCACGCGCAAGAACTCATCGACCACCGACGCGGGATCGCTATCCGGGCCCATTTTGCAAGTGCCTACCGGGTGATACTGCGTGTCGGCTCGATTGCGGATGTCCGCCTCCAGTTGCGCGATGTCGCCTCTACGCACCGGGTAGAGCATATTCCCGCGATAAGGGCGGAGTGGCTCAGCCTCGAGAATCGCTTGCATCTGCTGCGCCCCCTTGAGCATCAGCGTCATGTCATCGGCGTGGCTGAAGTAACACGGGTCGAGCACCGGTGCGTCTCGGGGATCAATGCTGTTGATCCCGACCGTGCCGATGCTTTTCGGCCGTAGCACGGTCACATGGCAACTGAAACCGTGGCCGAGGTGCAGCTTCCGCGCGTGGTCGTCGACAATGGCGACGACGAATACCAGCTGGAGATCTGGAACCGCCAGGCCGGGGCTCGACTTGAGAAAAGCGCCAGACTCGGCGAACGGGCTGGTAATCGGTCCGGTGCGACGGTTTCTCCACTCGAATATGGCGCTGGCCATGCGCGCCGTGCCGCGCAGCGAAACACCGAAGGTCTCGGAAGTGCTGGCGGTCCGGTAGCTCTGGACGTAGTCGATGTGATCGCGTAGGTTCTGGCCGACACCGGGCAGATTGTGGACAACATCGATGCCGACGCGCCGCAATTCCGCCGCTGGACCAATGCCAGAGAGCATCAGCAATTGGGGCGAACCGAAGGTGCCGCTTGAGATAACCACTTCGCGGCGGGCGCGCACCTGTTTTAGTTCGCTGCCTTGGTAATAGGCGACACCAGTAGCTCGCTTGCCCGTCAACACGACCCGCGCCGTTCTTGCGCCGGTGACTACCTTCAGGTTCGGACGCGAGAGGTTAGGTGTCAGATAGGCCTTGGCGGCGCTGCAGCGTTCGCCGTTTATCTGCGTGACTTGGTACTGGAAGCAGCCGTATTGATCGGCGCCGTTGCAATCTGGCGTCAGGGGGATGCCTTGACTCTGCGCAGCGCGCAGGAAAGCCTGATCCACTTCGCTCGGGCTACGCTGGTCGGCCACGTTGAGCGGGCCGCCGTTGCCGTGGAATTCGCCGTCATGGAAACGCTCGTTGTGCTCGGCGCGTTTGAAATACGGCAGCACCTCGGCATAAGACCAGCGGCTGTTGCCCAACTCGGCCCAATGATCGTAATCCCAACGGTGGCCGCGCACGTAAAGCATGGCGTTGATCGAGCTGCTGCCGCCCAAGGTCTTGCCGCACGGCTGGTAGCCTCTGCGACCGTTCAGTTCCTTCTGCGGCACTGTTTTGTAGCCGTAGTTATTGATTTTTGTCGGCAGCATAACCACCACGCCAAGCGGCGCGTGGATCAGCGCGCTGGTGTCCGCCGCTCCAGCCTCTAGAAGGCAGACCGTCACGCCGGGATCCTCGGTTAAGCGGGCGGCAACAACGCAACCCGCCGAGCCCGCGCCGACCACGATATAGTCGAATTCTTCCCACTGCATCTTTTGCTCCATTCCTGGTTTCGTTGTGCGATATCTTCAGTTCGCCGACACCGCCCGCAGTTCCCGCTTGAGAATCTTGCCGGTCGCCGTCATTGGCAATTTATCGACGTATTCGATCATGCGCGGATACTTATAGTCCGCCATGCGTTCCTTGCACCACGCTCGCAGGGCGTCGGGATCGCGTACCGCGCCTGGCTTGGCGACGACGAGAGCATTCACCTCCTCGCCAAGTTTTGGATGGGGAGCGCCGATTACCGCCACCATGGCTACCGAAGGATGCATCATCATGGTCTCCTCGATCTCGCGCGGATAGACGTTGAAGCCGCCGCGAATAATCATGTCCTTCAACCGGTCGACGATATACAGGTATCCCTGCCCGTCAAGGCGGCCGACATCGCCGCTCAAGAACCAGCCGTTACGGATTGCATTGGCGGTCTCTTGCGGGCGATTGAAGTATCCTTTCATGACGTTGTGGCCGCGGATCGCGACTTCGCCTTCGCGGCCGGCTGGCAGCGGATTCCCATTCGGGTCGACAATGCGCACGCCGACGCCGGCGATGGGATAGCCGACGCTGCCGGGCCGTCGTTCGAATTCCAAGTGATTGAACGTGGCGACAGGACTGGTCTCGGACAATCCATATCCTTCCAGGATTGGCACCTTGAATCGCTCCTCGAACTGGCGGATCACTTCCACAGGCAGCGCGGCGCCGCCGGAAACCGCCAGCCTGAGCTGGGATGCAATGGCGGAGATATCGCGGTCGCTTCGGCCAGCTACCGCTTGGAGCAGACCGATGTACATCGTAGGCACTCCGACAAAAACGGATACCTTGCGCTCCAGCATGGTGGTCAGCACTAATCCGGCATCGAAACGCGGGACCAGAACCATGGTGCCGCCGGACTGGACCGCTGCGTTCATCTGCACCACCTGTCCGAAACTGTGAAACAAAGGCAGGGTGATGAGCTGCGTATCATCGGCGGTAAAGCGCAGGATAATCTGAGAGCTCGCCGTGTTCATTGCGATGTTGGCGTGGGTCAACTCGGCGCCTTTGGGCTTGCCCGTAGTGCCGGAGGTATAGAGAATAACCGCCGTATCGTCGGGATTGCGCAGAGCAAGCTCCGCCGCCGTCGCCTGATTCTTGATCAGCATGCCGAAAGTGGTGACGCCGTCCATCATGGCGGGCTCGGTCGGATCCGCGGTGATCATGACGAAATGCTCACACCCGGGCACTTGGTTGAAGGCGGCCCAGCCCATTTCGCCAATAGGCAACTCCGACGTACCATCGAAACAGAAATAAGCCTTGGCCTGGGAATCTTCCAGGTGGTAGGCGATTTCCGCTGGCTTGAGAAGGACGTTAAGCGGCACAACCACCGCGCCCGCCTTGAGAGTGCCGAAGTAAATCATAGGGAAGTAAGGCAGATTCGGGCAGCTCAAGGCAACCTTGTCGCCGGGGAGAATGCCCATGGCTCGCAGACCGTTGGCGACTTGGTTGGCGAGGGCATCCAACTGGCCGTAGGTGAAGGTCTTGTCGGAGAAATGAATGGCGATCTTGCCGGGCGCAACGGCGGCGCTGCGTTCGAGATTAGCGGCTATGTTAAGCATTAGTACTCTCACCTGTCTGGGTTGTTGTCGGAACGGATGAAGACAGCACTGGCGCCAGTTTCACGCCGACGTCGGCTTCACCAATGAAAAACCTGAGGATCAATTTCTGCACCCACGTTCCGTAGGGCGGATAGAACAGCCCGATTGGATAGAAGCGGTGTCGCTTGAACACGGTCTTGGCATGAGAAAGTTCGCGGAAACCTTCGATGCCATGGTAGGAGCCCATGCCGGAATTACCGATGCCGCCGAAAGGTGCATCGTGATTCATGGCGTGCCAGCCCCAATCATTGATCGAAACGCCGCCGGAATGGGTTTGCCGCAACAGGCGTTCGCGCTCGCCGGCCTCGTGCCCGAAGCAGTAGAGAGCCAGGGGACGCGGATTGCCGGTGATGAAGCTAACCACTTCATCCAAGGTGTCGTAGGACATCACCGGCAGGATTGGGCCGAAGATTTCCTCCTTCATGAGTGCCATGTCCGCCGTCACCCCGGTGACGATGTGCAAGGGCATCTGCCGACCGGCGCCGGCTGTCCCGCAGGAACGAATGCGGGCGCCTTTCCCATGTGCGTCGTCTAGCAGGCGTTGCAAGCGCCGCGCGTGGACCTTGTTCACCACCGCCGTGTAATCCGCGTTCGACTCGGCGTGCCCGTACATCGAAAGGAATGCCGCCTCGACCGCGGCGGCGAAGGCTTCGACGGATTCGGTAGGCACGAAGGCGTAATCCGGGGCGATGCAAACTTGGCCGCAGTTGAATGTCTTGCCGTGAGCAATGCGGGCCGCCGCATCGGTCAGAGAATAGGACCGCGTCACCACGGCCGGCGACTTGCCACCAAGTTCCAAGGTGACCGGCGTCAGGTTCTCCGCCGCGGCACGCATCACTTTGCGGCCTGTGCTGGTCGAACCAGTGAACACCAGGTGATCGAAAGGCAGGCTGCTAAAGGCGGCGGGGTCCTCGAGCTCGCCTCCAACCACCGCTACCTCGGACTCGGGAAAAACATCCCCCAGCAACTGCTTGAGTGCCTGGCAGGTAAAAGGCGTCAGCTCCGACATCTTGATCAATACCCTGTTGCCGGCAGCCAACGCCGCAGTGAGCGGTCCCACCGCCAAATAGACCGGAAAGTTCCATGGCACAACTATGCCCACTACGCCCTTAGGCTGGTAAGTAACGCAAATGCTGTTGGTGAGGAACAGGAGTTCTGTGGAACGCCGGCTTGGCCGCATCCATTTGCGCAAACCATGCAGCGCATGGCTAATTTCGAACACTGGAGCCATGACGTCGACCAGCTTGGATTCTGCGGGAGCTCGCCAGCCAAAATCGTTGGCGATGGCAAGCGCCAGGACATCCTGGTAGCGTTTGAGCTGACGGCGCAGGGCTTGCAGCTTGTGGCGGCGTTGGTCATATGTGGGAAACGGGTTCCTCAAGAACGCCTGCTTCTGTACCGTGAAGGTGTGCAACAGCCTTTCCCAATTGCTTGAAGACGTAAATTCGCCCGTCATCTGACTTTCTCCATCCTGCTGGCTGTTTCGCGCGCGCCGTGCAAACAGCTCTGTGTTACGCGGATCCGTCGCCTGATTCGAAATACGCTTGCAGTTCCGACTTCTGCTTCTCCATCCGATGATCAAGTATCTCGCCGGTATTGCGTTCAAGGTAGCGCCGCCCATCTTCGGTCAGCGAGGTATAGGTGCGACGCCATCTTGTTCGCGTCTTTCCGGATTGCGCACGCGTCAGCTGAACGTCGAGGCGCTCGACATACATGCCCGGATAGAAAACGGCGAATCCGATTTCAAACCCTATTAGATCGTAGTGGCTCACAACCCAAATGCCCCGTCCGCGGTCTGGAAAATCGGTCGTGAATACGGCGTGGTCTTCCGCCACACCGGAAGCCGTGTAGACCAGATCGGCGCTCCAGCCCTTGATCCATTCACGCTCCCGTACCGGACAAAGAAGTGGAAATATGTGTTCGGGAGACGCTGCCACGTCGAAGGCATATTCTCTTTGCACGCGCTTCGATTCAATCATTTGCCACCGCTTACTGGCTTATCGTGATTCATCGCGCATCTCTCATTGAAAACTCATTGACCATCGCGGCACACGCGACCGCAGCACCGCGATCTTTGGAATTACGAACGCATTGCCTATAAGCGCGATATGCCTGCTACCTGTTATTTTGACCGCATTGGCGAGGTAGGGGCATCGACAACATGGCGATATCCGCCCGCTTCGGGACACACGAGCGTTGGATGTCCCTAAATTAGGAGTTACCCTCATGTCAGGAAGTCGTCCGCATCGGAGGGTGCAGCGTCCCCACCGCGCGCCGCACGAGGCATTGCGAGCTCTGATTGTCGAACGTGGATGGGATGCCGTCAGTGTGCAGAACAGGATGACCGTGCGAAGACGGGTTTCCGTGCAACCATGCCGCGTGCATGAATTGTGCACTGGCGAGCGTCACGCGGACCGAGGTCCCTCACAATTGGCAATAATGGAGTTGGGGATCGTCACAGTCGGCATTATTCATGATCGAACGAAAGTTGCATCTCGAAATGCACATGCTAGCTAAACCGTTAGGTGCCTTACGAGATCAGCGTGATCGGTATGCAACTGATCCGCAGTAACATGCTGAATAACAGCCCCCTTGTCGAGCAGGTAGGCATCTTCGGCAACCTCCGACGCGAATGCAAGATTTTGATCTGCAATCAACATGCTTATGCCTTCGTTCTGAAGGGCGATTAGGGCATCGAGCAAGGTTCCCACCATCAACGGGCTTAGCCCCTCCGAGGGTTCATCCAGCAACAGGATTTCCGGGTCAACCATCAATGCTCTTCCGATTGCCAGCATTTTGCGCTCGCCCCCGGACAGAAATCCCGCCTTGCGATCCTTAAGCTCCGCCAGTTTTGGCAATACTCTCAAAATCACCTCCTCCGACCACCTAGACGTGCGTTTGTTCAACGCGAGATACGGCAACAGCAGATTTTGCCGAGTCGTCAGGTTGGGAAATATCCGGCTGCCTTCGGGCACGTATCCGACACCTGAAGCGGCGATCTGGTGAGGTGCGAGCGAGGCGATATTTTTTCCGTGCAGCTGAATTGTCCCTTTGCGGGGAGGCGACAATCCCATGATGCTTCTCAAGGTGGTTGTCTTTCCGACGCCATTCCGCCCCAACAGAGCAACACAGCCGCCTTTCTTGACCTCCAAGGATATCGAATGGAGTGCCTGGCTTTGGCCGTAGTATGTATCGATACGATCGACGCTCAGAAGCGTTTCAGTTCGGATGGATTTGGGGCGGATCGTATCGCGCCTTACTCCCTCGATCCCTTCTCCGAGGTAAATCTCGCGCACCCCCTCGTGTCGGCGGATGCTTGCCACGTCGCCCTCCGCAAACTTTTGGCCCTGATGCAGCACCAATATTTTGTTAGCCAAGGAGAATACGACATCCATGTCGTGCTCGACAATCACGAGCGTGACTGCTCCTTCGGCGAGGATAGCTTTCAGTTGCTTAAGCAGGGTCTCGCGCTCAACGTGATTCATTCCCGCAGTAGGCTCGTCAAGTACAAGGAGTCGTGGCCGAGTTGCCAGCGCCATCGCAATTTCTATGAGGTGCTGGTCCCCGTGCGACAATTGGGCGGCAGGCTTATGGGCATGGGCGGCGAGTCCGACCCGATCGAGGATTTCCCTGGCCTCATGATAAACGCTGCGAAAGCATTCTGTCGTTTTTGTTAGCACCGTGCTCTTGCCGGCGCGGGATAATGCAGGGATGGCGACATTCTCGAGAACGCTTAGACGCGGGAAGATGTTGACCAACTGAAATGAGCGACCGATTCCAGCCCGCACCCGCCGGTGCGGAAGCATGTCGGTGATATCCGTGCCTAGAAATACGATTTGACCGCCGCTTGGGACGAGTTGCCCGGTCAATAGATTTATTAGAGTCGTCTTGCCGGCACCGTTGGGTCCGATGATGGCTGTTGTTTCTCCTTCGTTTACGGAAAAGCTGACGTCATCGGTGGCTACGAGATCGCCGAATGTCTTGGATAAGTGTTTGACGCTCAAGAGTTCGGTCATTTCATCCTCTCTTATGCCGGCTACGAGCTTGCCAATAGTCGACAACGAACCCGGCAACGCCTCCCCGGAAACCAAGTACGACGCCCATGAGGACTGCGCCGAATATGAGTAGCCAGTACTCGGTAAAGCGGACGATAATTTCCTTCAGTCCGATGAAGATTGCCGCGCCGACAAACGGGCCAAAGAAAACATAGGGACCACCGATTAAGGTGGCCATGACTGGTTCGGCCGACTTGGTCCAGTGGGCAACTGACGGGGCCACAGAACCCTCCAGAGGAGCCATGAGGCTGCCCGCGAGTCCGGCAAACGTTCCGGCCAGCAGGAATGCCAACAGCAACGTTCGCCTCGAATTGATGCCTGCAAAGTCGATGCGATTGTAGTTCTCCCGAATTCCATTCAAGACTTTTCCGAAAGGCGACCTGTGTATCCGATATAGAGCCCAGATCGCCACCAGACAGACTAGTGTGAGGACTAGGTACAATCCCGGCAATCCCCGCAATTCGGGCAACGAAAACCCAGGTAGTGCGGTGATTCCACGAGGGACGCCGACTAACCCATCGTCCCCGCCCGTGACAGCTGTCCATTTCCAGATGATGGCATGCACCATCATGCCGAATGCGAGGGTAAGCAGTGAAAAGTACACCTTGGTATGCCGAATGCAGAAAAATCCAATCACCAATGCCAGCAACGCAGCGGCTGCGGTGCCAATGGGAACCGCGATGACAATGGGGTATCCCGCCATCAGTACCGCGGCTGACACATAGGCGCCGATTGCGAAAAAAGCGGCGTGACCGAAGGACAAGAATCCAGCCATTCCAAACAAGACATTGAAACTCAAGGCGAATACGGACAAAAGCAAAATATTTGCCAGCAGGTATTGCCAAAACGGCCCAGCCAGTATGGGAACAACCAAGACGACTGCACACGCGAACAATGCGCCGATCGTCTGCCACTTTCGCTTATCGATCACAATTCTTTCACTCCGAACAAGCCCCAGGGGCGTATCACGAGAACTGCCGCCATCGCAACGTACGCGAGAGCGAGTTCAAAGATAGGCATATAGTTGACGCCGTAGGCGTGCAGCAGGCCTATCAGGATGGCTCCCAGGAACGCTCCCTTCAGGCTTCCCAGCCCACCGATGACGACTACCACGAACGCCTCGATGATGATCGAGTCTCCCATGCCTGGAGATAGAGGTCGGGTCGGCACGGAGAGCGCCCCCCCCAAACCAGCAAGCCACGTGCCAAATACGAAGACTACGGAATATATGCGTGGCACATTGATGCCCAAAGCCGAGGCCGTCTCGCGATCTGCCGCGGTCGCGTGAGCGAAAGTGCCGATGGCTGTATGTTCCATCAGCTTCCATATCAATAGGCAGATTGCGGCGCCAACCAAGAGATTGAAGATGCTGAATGCCGGCAACGGCTGCCCGAACACTTGGATGGTTCCAGACAGTATTTCCGGCATTGAAACGCTGTGGAAAACCGGCCCCCAGATTAGTTTCACGACGTCGTCAAATATTAGGACGAATGCAAACGTCAGGAGCAGCTGAAACGCATCATCAAGTTGATAGAGGCGGCGGAAGAAGTAACGCTCCATCACCCAACCGATTCCTGTAAGGAGGATTGGGCCGACCAGAAGACCGACCCAATAACTGCCTCCGACACATTGAACGATCGCAAATGTAATATAGGCCCCAAGCATGTATAGACTTCCGTGCGCGAAATTCACAATTCGAAGAACGCCGAATGTCATTGAAAGCCCTGCGGCAATGAGCCACAGGTACATTGCTTCGGTGAGGCCCACTACCGTAAGGTAGGCCAACTGCTGCATCAGAGATTCCTCCTATCAATTAGATGCGGTGCCTCGCCACCGGGCGAGGCACCGGTTGTCACACGATAGGGGAGAACGGTGGTGAGCGATAATAGTCTGACGCTGGAAACAGCTTAAGATTTGAGAGGACGGGCATTGGATAGGCAGGGTCGTGATGAACCTGTCCCCACGGCACGTTATACACAGCCTGATGATCTTCTTTGCGAATGTGGCAGGGACCGGCCGGACGCTTGAGGTCCATACCCTCCATTGCAAGGATCAAGTCCTTTGTGTTCAGGGTCTGAGCCTTGTCCACCGCCTGCTTGATCAGTCTGACAGCCGCATACGCTCCTTCTGCGTTATGAGACGGGTAGTGGGCAAACCGCTTGCGGTAGGCTGCGACAAAACGAGCGGTTTCCGCGGTCCTTGGGTAATCAAACCAAAACCGCGTCGTACCCCACAATCCTTCCGGATAGTCCTTTCCGAGCCCCTCGAGTACATCGATGGTGCCGCCCATGCCGGCCATCCAATGTTTTATCTTTCCATATACGCCAAATTGTTTGCACTGCTTAATCAGGGCAACGAGCTCGCCGCCCCACTCAACGCTGAAAATCGCTTCCGGCTCCTTCGCCATCACTTTCGCGATATGGCTGCTAAAGTCCACCGTTCCAGATTTAGCGAAAGTTTCTTCTACGAACTCAACGTCTGGACGAAGCTTCTTCAATGTGTGTTTGAATAACTTCCAGGACATATATCCATACTCATAGTCTGGATTAATGCCGGCCCAGCGTTTTACGGGGAAGTCCTTCGCAACGAGAGCGCCGGCGATACTGTCCTGATAAAGCGGCACACTGGTCCGAAATAGTTGACGAATTCCCTTTGCGTAGACGAGTTCCTCGTTGTACCGACTGGTCGATCCGTGGGTTACGATAAGAATCTTGTCAAACTCCGGCATTATCTGCCCCAACCCGAGGGCGACGCCGCTTGAATCGATCCCGATCAGAAAGTCAGCGCCCCATGTATCGACGAAATACCGAGCGTTCTTGGTCGCAACGTCGACCTTGTTCTCATCGTCGCGAAACTCGAGTTCCAGTCTCGATCCGCCGATTCCTCCGTCGGCATTTATTTCCTCTATCGCCAGCATTGCGCCCTGGCGCATGTAGGTGCCGTTGACGCCCAGAGGCCCCGATGTCACCCCTTGGCCGCCGATCTTGATGACCTTTGACTTCGGCAAGGCCGCCTCCGCGCAGCGAGGTGTCAATCCCGTGGCTACGGCAGTGCCCACGACGGAAGCTGCGCTCGCGATGAATTGGCGACGCGAATTTCCGTATTCCTTGAGTATTTCCTTGGGTATCGTCATTTCTTTCCTCCTTTTGGGTGTCGTCATTTCCTTCCTTTCCTAGGTGCGACTTGCGTAACGCTTGAAACCCAATCGAGG